>Ga0214478_100008_pt1 | contig 76949 bp, 59 predicted proteins | sample M1_20Mar14CPVII9_2_FD_178001 | JGI IMG/M metagenome (GOLD analysis project Ga0214478, IMG submission 178001) | Marine eukaryotic communities from Monterey Bay, California, United States - M1_20Mar14CPVII9sort6BwellD7 | ecosystem: Environmental > Aquatic > Marine > Unclassified | place: USA... | reverse complement strand
GCAGATGTAAAGTAGAGGAAGGGCCATTACTCGGCAGAGCCTTGAGTCGTTTGCATACCGGTTCCTCATATTGGGCACAACATGTTCAAATAGCCATTCAGTTGTTATACCAGTAATACCATCCAATGGCCGCCGAGGCAAAGTAAACCAGCAATCTCCGCATCTTCATACAGTTGCTGTACGTTGATATACCGAAATACAACCCTGCCACCCTTCTGGCCTTTCCATCGACCTCGTATCTCTACTGCATTGGTGCTGCCACCGCAGTTTGTTGCATACTCAGCTGGGCATTTACGACCACTATGACTAGCAATGTCACCTTCCTTGCTGTCTTCTGGCGCCAAGTCTTTAAATTGTTGCTTCTTCCATACCTTATCTCTGAGATTGTTGGTAAATGTAGACTTGAGTCTTTCGGGAGCCTTCACATTATCATCTGCAGTGAAGAGATATTTAGAAGTTGGATTCAATTCAAGATATGTTTCTAAATAGATTGACATTCGAATCAAAATGCAGTTATTACTGGGAATAGGTATATGATAGAGGAGAGTGTGAGATATGAACTAATATGTTTTGAGATAAATAAACTTATACACAACAAATGTTTACGGATCTTCTGCACCTAAAAGAATTTGGTCAGGGCATTTGGCTTCATCTCTCACATTTTTAGACCACTGAACTTTAGTCTTAGCTGCGAAATCGAATGTGCCGTGACCTTTAGGATTGCCCATACCAAAGTTGCATACATCATCTATCCTACCAATCAAATGATATTGCCACAGTGCCATAGCACAATACTTGACACGGTAGTTGTAATCTGCATTCTTATCTCCATACTCGCGTAGCATTTTCAACTCCATCTGAAACTCTTCTAGTGTCATGGCTCGCTTAGTTTTACTAGGAGCTCCCTCCCCACGCACCTCACATAACTTAACTGTTTCAATTAACTTTCGTAGCGAACTATGTTTTGTTGGATTGCCTTGTCCATTCATATAGTGTGGATCTTTGTCCACCATAAAATAACTAATACCCTTCTTTAATTGTTCTAAATGAGATGATCGGGCATGAATTGGTCTATCACCAGCATCGATTGAGAAGTTAATCTTGTGGAATGCTTTATTTGCAAGATAATTGTGCACATGTTGTGGTTGAATTTGTAGGAGTTGTTCTCTCGTAAATAATGTACCCTTAACATACCTCTCTTGCCGTCCATGTATAAATGCCATAAATGCGCATAGAGTATGTTCGTACTTTTCATTCCGTGGCATCATCCAATTGTTGTTGGCTGCGTAGGCAGTAGCTGGAGTATATGCTGTTGCTCCATCAGGTACACCTTCATTTTCATCTCCTCCTATAGCTGCTTCCATGCCGTTCAGCATATCACCGACGTCACTAGCGGTGGGCATACCTTCTATATATCGTATTAGATCAGTGTAGGGGTGGCTATTGTTATACTGTCGCTACTAAACATCCATTAGTAGGCCGCTTCATTGTTGCTTCGATTTGCTAATCTTGAGCCCTTCTTTTGATGTTTAAAGGGCCAATACCACCAAAATTGGGGCCCTGTTGAAAATGTTACCAAGATTAACTTTTCTTAGTAGATTATTAGCGTCTCGAGGCTGATCTGGTAACATTTCTTAGCGGAGTTGTAGTTAGAGAGTGTTACCGGGCTCATCTAAAACTCAGCCAGAAAGGGTACAATTAGGGGATATACGGGTACAAAATTGGATACCTATGAGGGGAGTTGAGGTCTCTACAGATTCCTATGTAGCCCACGGTACATGCTCTCTGTAAGAAAGTGTTACGGGTAACATTTCCAGAGAAATAGGAATGATACTTGCTGCTGTGTGCTTCATGATAATGAAAATTAAAATGAGCTAGCTTGAGGACTTTATTCCACACGTAGGCGTTTTAACTTTCAGACATAAATAAAGAGTTGTTTTGAGTACGATATCGCCTATGGTACATATTCAATTATTTGTTGTTAGGATAGAGGTGTAACAATAATATATTAATAATAGCGCTCTAGTTAATTGCAAACAGTACAGAAGTATAGTATGATGTCCCTACTACGTCGTCAATGTCGGCTTTCATCGCGGTTGCAAAAACAGATCGGTAGAAATTATGCACCAACTTCATATCATATCGTTGATCACCACCAACCACTCATCATTCCGAGAAACAGTCATATCCCTCGTTCATATACCACATTATATAACAGCATCTCTATTGGCATTTGTGCACAGCAGCCAACACAGAGAAGCAATTTATCATATTATACTAAACATCATCTACCATTCCGAGATTGTCGTAGATTAGACGAGGCAGTAAAGATGATGTATGACTATCTACCAAATGCAAACGATCGTAATTTATCTGCATTCTGGAGTGCCGTGCCTCGTCTACTCGGCAGCGAACGTAACATTGAACAAATGAATCATCAACTCGATCATATATTAGACCATACTTTGGAAGAGATACATTCTTTCGGTTACAGAGATTTAGCACAAACGGCACTTGCTTTTGCAAAGATTATCAAAAGTGTTGGTATGAGAGTTCCTCCGCCTGGTACACCACATCGATTAATGTATGATAGATTTATTGATATAAATGGAAGAAAGAAGGAGTTAATATTCAATACAGTTGCATCTCGATCAATGGAAATATTAGATCAGTTTGATGAGCGACATTTATCAAACTTAATATATGCAAATGGATTGGTTAGACATGTTACGACCGAAGATGGTAGTGAAATATTTCATGTACTTGCACAACAAGCAGCCAAGTTACACAACTTCAATGGGCAAGACTTATCCAACATGCTTTGGGCATATGCAAATGCTAAGGTACCAAATTCTACATTGTTTAAGGAAGCGGGTGATTCAATTGTTGGACTTGATAACTTGAATGACTTCAACGCTCAGGAAGTTGCTAATATCATATGGTCTTATGCTACACTGAATGAACATCATCCTCAACTATTTGAGAAAGTTGCTGATCATATACTTCAATTACCCGGCTTGGGCAAGTTCAAGCCCCAAGAGCTATCCAATTTAGTGTGGGCATATTCCACCGCAAACGAGAGCAACTATCAGCTATCCATGAGGGTTGCAGACTTTATTATGACGCTCAATAACCTCGACCGATTCAAACCTCAGGAGCTTTCCAATATACTTTTGGCATATGCAAAAGCAGGAGAGGAGCATTCGGGTCTATTCCAGAAAGTTGCAAATCATATTGTTGGACTTAATAACTTGAGACATTTCAACGAACAAGATACATCTAATACTGTTTGGGCGTTTGCAAAAGCAGGAGAATCACATCAGTTAATGTTTCAAAGACTCGCCGATCATATCATTACACTCAACAAATCTGGAAGATTCAGCGAAGAACAAGGCTTCTCGAATACAGTTTGGGCATATGCAACAAATGGACTGATAGATTATCATCTTGGTATGCCAAGTTTATTCTCGTCACTTGAACATATTGCCAAGGCAAACTTAGATGAATACACCGCTCAAGGTTTGGCTAACGTTGCTTGGTCATATACAGTCGCAAATGTTGATGCACCATCTGTATTCAATAATGAGTTTATCAATGCTTGTTTGAGGAAGGAAGGTGAATTCACAGTGGAAGAGTTAACTCAGCTTCAACAATGGCAATTGTGGCAAGATGAGATCAAGTCTGGTGATAGCTTGCCTCCAACCCTTAAAAAGAGATGTTACGAAGCCTTCATCTCACGAGTTCCAAGATCATCAAAGTTGCAAGATGATGTCGTATCCATCCTATCATCGATTGGTTTACAACCACAAGAAGAAGTACTATTGAAAAGTGGATATCGAATAGATGCAGTAGTAGAAGTGGATGGAAAGCAAATCGCTGTTGAGGTTGATGGACCTTCTCACTTCATTGGCAGAGAACTGACTGGTAGTACAATTCTTAAGCACAGGCAAGTTGCTAGTGTAGATGGAATGAAAGTTGTTTCTGTACCATATTGGGAATGGGACAAACGCAAGGAGGATAGCGACACGAAGGAACAATATCTACAGTCACTTTTGGACTTTTAAACCAACTAGGCTCTTCCTAAAATGCTAGCAATTAACAACATCGGTTACTTTATCTAACAATCCTACATATACTATACATAACACCCCCATTTACACACAATTGTCTAAGCAGACTTGGCAGCAAAGCTATTACGCTTCTTGGTAGTACGGCGTCGTTTGTGTACTTCAGCAACTGTAGTGGGACTATCTGTGCCAGTTACCCTTTCAGAGGTATCCTTATTGATTGCCTTGGTTGGGAAGAAGTGCTGCATCATATCCTTGCGGCATCGTAGTACATCTTCATCATCAAAGCTCAAGTCTATACCTCTCTTGTTTATCTCATGATTGACGTACTCAAGCGGAGGCACTAAAATGAAGATGGGAACACCTGTGACATCTGTATAGTCCTCGAGGGCAATCGACAACGCAGCAAGTGCTATCGTTGATGGAGGATACTTGATGAAGTCGCCTATCAATTCTGACTTCCTTGTGAGCTTGCGTGCCTCCTGATAAATAGAATATACGAATGTTGAGAATGCATCGTCATGCCCTTCATCATACTCACATGGGCGAGGAAGAACAGAGAGCAAATCTTCAACGATTGCATTGGGAGGCACGTAGACGATATTCCAATCCAGTGCCATTAATATGGTGGTTTCCGCGTGCTCTGAGGATACTTGTCCTGTGAGACTTTTATATTGGGAGTGGCTGAAATTGTATATGATATCTCCGATAGGTGAATATGGCATATCATTGACCTTGATCAAATTGACCAACATCGATTTTACAGCAATAAAAAGTGATGCTAATGCAATCACTTCAGTGTGGTGAGGAGGAAATGCAAGTTCTCTCTTGACATATGCTGGTACAAATGTAGAGAGGTATCGATCGAATATATAGACGGCGGTGCTCATGACTCGACTAGGAATACCAAGCTCATTTGCACAATTGTGCAGCCAGGTAATCATCTTGTTGCGATCGTCCAGGATACCTTGTAGACATTGCAATCTCTCTTGCCAATCACCATCAGTTGATGATGTGTATTGCAATGGATTGGTATAATCAGGACACATATACCTTGTCCTTTCATTCTGTTTGAGCCATTGGAAACGTTCTTGCATATCTAAATTGAAAGATACATCATCGGTGCCGCAGTTTGATGTCATCTTGTGTGTGTGTTGATATGAGAGGATACCTCTAGGGTAGTACTATAGTGGTCGACGATGAGAGTTGAGATATGGATGCACTGATGCCAAGCAAGCAATCAGTAGATGGTGGAAGAGTATGAGAGTATAATTATGATGTTTGGGTTATGCAATTTAGCATCCGACTCCATGCATTGCCTCGTTGGGGTACAACAAAATCTTGGATGTTATGCAATGTCAAAACTGCATAGAGGATTATGTCGCAAGTCCGATGACTTCTCCTCACCCACCACTTCACCGCCTCACTGTGCTAGCACAGAACCAAACAGCACAGAGAGATAATGGCCTCCTTCTCTTTAATACTGCATAGCACAGAGAGATGCGTGGCGCAAATACAACATAACACAATCAGAGGCTAAAGATCATAATTCATACTTTCAGCAACTACACACATCTCCACTATCATCTCATCCAATATCAAGCACAAGAGACGACAACATGTTTACCCAAATCAACGACAGAAACCTCTCATCTAACCGCCTTGGTCTTCTACTTACAGCAGCCAAGTATATGGATATGAGTATCAACACACCTCTGATGATTAATAAGAAGAGAGGTCTTCTATCTTATCCGCCACCAGCACCGACAAAACAACGTAGCGTTCAAGTTGCAAAGGTATCTTACACTACCACTGGTCCTCCTAAGAAGCGTTTCAAGATTGATACAACAACAGTATGCAAATCATCGATTAACACTACTGATAAACATGATATCAAGCTCCGTCTATTTAGCAAGTGTTCAGTGGGTAGCTCTCATCGTGTATGGGAATGTACCGATGAGATTGCAATGGCTGCTACTTCATCTCGTCGTTTCGAATCGTTACCTGTCATTGAGGATACTGAAGAGAAGAAGCAGCAAGTGAACAAGGAGTCATTCATCCTACATGACAAAGACGATGACGAGTATATTAATCCTGTTCATAGTCTCATCCGTCGTGATATCTGGGAAGGCTTTGTTGTTGATTCTTTCAAGGATGCTGCCGCCGTATCGTCAAAAGATACCCGTATGAAGACAGATGTAACAACAAACATTGGTCGAGTTGCTCGTTATAATGGTACTATTGGCTTCCGATGTCGATTCTGTAAGCATGTTCCACTTCATCAACGTGCACCGAGGTCGGCCGTGTATCCACGATCTATCGAAAGGATCTATTCGGCTGCCCTTCGTTTCCAGAGAGATCATATTGAGTGAGTATCCTCATAGATCGTTAGTTTGTTAGGTTTTACTGTTGGTCATATCTTATCTAATGAATTATTATTCTACGTCTTCTTATACATCTATTTGCAGGCAGTGTATCTTCATTCCAGATGAGCTCAAAGAAGAATGTTCAAGGATCAAGAATACTGGCAAGGGCATCGTTATTGGAAGGGGAAGGAAGCAGTATTGGGTAGAAAGTGCTGGAAAGAAAGGACTATGTAATGGAGAGAAGGGTATTATGTTTGTCAGTGATGTATGAAATGTGTCTAAAGTGTATGATCTCGTTTGTTGTAAAGGAGGTGATCGTCTGAGTGTCAAGTATCTCAGGATACCTCTCACCCGACTGCACTGCTTGAGTTAGTATCAATTGATTCATAGACGGTGGATGAGGATGATTGTGATAGGAACTAATCTTAATTGTAAAGCCATTTAGTATTGATCAATTGTATGTTTAAAGAATGTAGTCTAATGTGTTTGTTGTCTGTGATTGTGATACGATACAGAGATATAGGATAGGAAGAGACTGTAGATAAAGATATAAGATTATCAATCATATGTATGTCATGTAGATACTATTATAAGTAAGTAAACAAGATGATTATATCGACAATAAGATACGTCTCTATATTTATAGATCTATATGAATATCAATCAAGAAGGATTCTAATATATGTTCATATCAAATCAAAGGAAGGATCTCTACATCAACAATGACTATGAGGTATCCTCTCATCATAATATGATTCACATGCTAACTCTCTTTCTCTTCTTACTTGATGATCGAATGATGAGATTCTCAATACGTGAGACTCGACTTGCAGTGGTACCTAAACGACTCTGGATAATATCCAAAGTATCAGTAGTTCCATCGATGGCTTGTTCGATCTTGGTAATCTGACTTGTATTCGCATTGGTTTGTCGTTCAATAGCTGTGATACGATCATCGAGATTCTTGACATGAGATACAAGTTCGGCAAACTTCTTGATGAACAGTGCACAACTCTCAGAATGTCCTTCTTGCATACTCTTGAGAGTTTTATTTTGCATACTAATCATCGTAGTACAATTGTCAATCATTCCAATGAGCAAGTTGAGAGCAGCAGCATCTCCTAATGATACTACTTGAGTAGTAGTCGCTACTTGAGTTTGAGGATACTGAATACGAAGAGGAGATATGTTGGATGTAATGATAGTAGTATCATCGTCATCCTTTTGTGGTGAAGTAGAACTTGTTGACATCCTGGCAAGCTTGGCGGGGCTTGGAGGTAGAGCTTGAGACTTTGGATAGACCATGATGACGATGAATATCCTAAATGAGATAGACGGTAGTGTTTACTGAACTGAGAGGAGGGAAGTGATCGTCGAGTATTATTATTATTATATGAACAATGGAGCTAGCTTGTCATTCTCTATGCAGCATTGCTCTATGCAGCATTTCTCATCAGGCCAATGACGTGTTCTCAAACTATCGGATGTCTCTCCGTGAACCGTCTCACATCTCTTATGCTATGCAGTTTATCGATGAAACTGCATAAGTAGATGAAGTTGACTCTCATTCATCTCGTGATCATGTCTGAGTAACTAAGTGTGCACTCTATATCAATATCTATACCAAGATGAGAAAGCAAGCTCAACTCGATTCTACTATTGACGAGGGATACTTCAACGATGAAGATACTTCTACTACAACAACTGATGACAAGGCGATTAAATCATCACCATATCAGATACTGTTCGTCCTCCAAGTAAGAGAATCACTTCTGATGACGGCTATGGAAGTTATCGAGTCTGGAGATGTACAAGCTGCGGCTGCTTATGAACAAGTCTTGAATGAGTGGGTTGAAACTTATAATATCAAACAGAGTACCAAAGTAACTGATCAACAGATTGAGGAGGAAGATGAAACTCATCAAACTTGACACAACTAATAGAAACATTAGTAATATCGACAGATACTCAAGAAGATATTGCAACAGCTTGACTTAGTGCCTTCCACTTCTATCTATCCTCGACTAGAAAGGAAAGATACCTCACAGACGGAAGAGGAGATACTTCATGTGGGATGTGTATGAAGAGATTAGAGTAGTCTCTAATAAAGACTTATTGTAAAGCTGATCTTTATCGTTACTTATCAAATGAAGTATATTATCTCCCATCATATCACAAGTCTACGAATAATCTATACAAAACATACGATAGTCATATCTTAGAATCATGTCTCTATCTTTCAAGTTAAATTACAAGAGATACAATACCAATATATCAATAAATAGTCAATACAATATTATGTTACAAACCCAAAGATACTATACTATTAGATGAATGGACGACTACTACTCTGCCTCAGCCTTCTACTCTTTGACTGACGAGTATCTTCGATGCATCTATTGCGATTTGCAATCATCTTACGAATCTTTTCCTCGTTGAAACTTATAATCATGTCTTGTAGTTCCTTGATAAAGAACTTACTAAGATGAGCTTCAATAGCATGTTCAATCAATCCTACTCCTTTCTCATCTTCGAATACGATAGATGACGGAATACCTGCATTGTGTAGCATCCAGAGGATACTCCTCATATGATGATCAACAATCTTTGCAGTCTCTACAGTTTGCTTGTCTTTATGATGATCCCAACAATCCTTCCAAGTACCTTTACAAAGTAGGTGAATAGGATCGTTACCCTCGATGTCTGTAGTGGTAACAGCTGAAGGATTTAATTCAATACAAAGCTTCACAAACTCTTTAGATGCTCCTTTGCAAGCTACATGGAGAGGATATCTCCCATTGCTATCGATTTGTGATAGCAATATTGGGAATCGATTAGCCAGTTGTATTAGCAAATGTGTATCGGTACCGAGTTCAATGGCTTCATGAAGGATGCAGTTGGTATTGAATTGACTTGCAACATCTAATGCCAATGTCAAAGAAGTAGGTTCCTTCTAGCCATTCAAAGTCAAGAGTACTCTCCAAGCTTGGCGTTTCATCGTTGTTTCATAATCGTCCAACGTTTCCCAGTCGGCTTCAATGCTTGATATGCAATTGTTAGCAGCAATAGAGTAGACTTTGATTCGGAGGAATGTCGGCATGCTTCAAGGATAGCATTAAGCTTCTTATCTGTTGAGGACAAGGTATCCCAATCATGTATCTCGTGTTGTTTGGAATGTGAGTGGATAGAGATCTTTTTTAAGAAGTGTCGTCGAAGAAGATAGCAGCATGCATTCATCATTGGTAGTAGTTGTTGTAAGGAATGAATTATAATGATTTATGATAAATGAGAGTATATAATTGCAGGCAAATGAAAGGCCTAGAGTATCTTTTGTGATGCGACATCTCTGTGCTAATTTGTGTTGGAATGTGTCTCTATGCAGTGTTGCTATTCATCACATCTTGCATTGTATTGCATATGATGTGAAACTGCATAGCCGATGAAGTATTCTAATCATAATCTCATAAAACAAACAATCACAATCTACAATTAATCATTCATTCTTCAATCATCATGTACTCGTACTACTTCATCATCATCGTTGGTATCCTTGCTCTTGAACTCAACCAATCGAATGCATTCACTCTTTCATCGTCGTCAACACCTACTACTAATCAATCATATAAACATATTACAAGTCGTGCGTCAAGTATACAGTTTTCTTCTACTACAACTACTCGATTAGGTATGGCACAGACAACCTCATCATTATCATCATCAACATTATCAGTCTCTCGTCGTGGCTTCTTGGAGAGTGTTGCGGTATCCTGTAGTTCACTTGTACAACAGAGTCTACTGGTTGATATGACGGCCGATCAAGTCAAAGATGAAGGTATTCATGACATATTAGAGCTATTAGTTGGTGATTCTGACGATGATAGAGAGTTCTCGTCGTGTCTATCTGATGCTATATCTGATATGAATCACAATGTTGGAGGAGAAGAAGAAGTTACAAGGTATCTCCCTTTTGCCGAGCAGCTAGTAGAACAGTGTATCTCAAGACGAAGTGGTATGCATAGATAATTAAAGGTCGACAGGTACATACGGTGCTAATGCTAAGAAGTCGTCTTGAGTAGAGATCTAACATACTATTAATACCAAGTTTAAAAGTATCGCTTAATCAGACTTCTAGTATCTTTCTTGATCTTCTGTCAACTCTACTCTATCTATATTTTATCACTTGTACATGTCGACAACTTGCTGCAAGATGAGATATAACAAACTCGATATGACAACACATATTACTTTAGTTTAAGACAGCACTGCTGTTCACATTCATTCATCTCATCTACCATGATACTTCGATCATCTGATTCTTTATACAACTGTATCAACTGTCGACTTACGTTGCTCTACTTTTTCTGTTGACTATTGACTATTCCCATTTCTTCTCACGGAGTACTGGAAATGATTTAATGATAAAACAGAAGTAAGTATCTGCAAGATGAGAAAGACGATCTACACATCAATAAGAAGATATCTCACCTTGAGCAGCTTTCTTCCGAGTATCCTCTTCACTCATTTCATACCAAAGATTGTCATTACCTCTCTTTTCTAAGAAACGTCCACCATATGATCTAATTCTCTCTACAAGCTCAAGTGAGTACTGATACTTCTTCTCTGACCTTCCTTTTTGACCATCCTGATAGTCATCTCGTAACTTTCGTGCCTCATCTCTCAGCTTCATATTTCCCTCGTGACTGTTTGTCAATCGACCTCTGCCGCGAAGGATATCGTTTGCAGTTGGAGACGTTATACCTTTACCGTATAACTTCTTCTTTGTAGTAGTATGCTTAGCCTTATTCTTCTTCTTGTAATGCTTGAGTGCTTGGCGTTGTAACGCTGAAATCTGATGCTTGGTATTACTTCGTGATCTTCTGTTGGAAAACAATGCAACCTTGTCAATACAAACTTTAATATCTTGTACTTCTTCTTGCGACTTACTTCTTCTCTTGGCAAGCAATGCAGCTTTGTCGATGCAGACCTTCATACGCTCTTGTGGTGGTTTAACAACCACAGATGAAGACTTCTTTGTTGGAGTAGAATGAAGAAGAGGAGGTAGACTGATGCTGTCACTACTTAGAAGATCCTCTTCACAATCACGAGGATAATCGAGCTGATCTTCTGTTGCAAGATACCAAGTAGTCGTCGTCTCCTTGTTGGATGTTGTTGACTTGATTGGAGATATTGATAATAGCTTATCCGTTGTAAGTGCCGAGTTGTATATGGAATCAATGCTTAAACCTGCATTGGTAAAGTAGTCTAGCTGGGCATTAACATCACCCCAAGTATCGTTGTGGTTCGTCATCGTTATGATGTTCATATGTTGTGTTTTGAAAGTTGTGCGTTGTTGTATGTATGAGACTGAGACTGTGTTGTATCATTATCTTATGCTATGTAATATATCTCTATGCAGTTTATATTATTATAGCCTGTATGAGACAGATCAAAGTAGTCTTTCATATCTAGAGTGGTCATCCTTCTGTGCAGCTTCTCGTGAGTATCTTCTCACCACGCACGAGTCAGTCAGTTAATAGTGCACAGACTAATAGTGCACAGACAACACTGCACAAACAACACTGCATAACATAACAAACATATATGCATATAAATCTAATCATCGATCCATATCATACCTTTCTACTCTCAACGTCAATCAACAAAATCCAAACACAAACATGCTTTCATACTTCCTTATCTCCGTCGGTGTCTTCATGCTAGCTTCGTCATCTCAAGTACTTGTTGATGCTTTTACTCTCTCATCAACCGCAGTCTCTTCTCAACATAGATCTACAAGTAAATCTACTACTGATTCGTCTACCACTAGTACCACCGTCGAAATGGTAGCAGTCTGTGATATGATAGAGAGTCCTACTCTTGTTAAAGAAGATACTCACGTCTTCGTCACATCGTCAACTACTACTATCCAAGAACGATCAAGCATCCACCACACTGACAAGTCTGAGCTCAATGATGATGACGAATCATATGAGATGTGGACTCTCAAGTTGTTCAATGATGAAAGTAATACACGAAGTTATATCTGTCGGTGTCTTGTCCAAGATGCTCATCTATTTGAGGAGGATTCATATTGTAAGATGATGCAAGCACACAAGCACGGTGAAGCAATCATCGGAGAGTATTGTCAAGAACATGCCGAGTACTACAAGGACGCTTTAACAAGCAGCGGTCTCGTATGTGACATCTTTCCAGTTGAACAGTGATGATTAGATGTTGCGGTGTAGACTATATGATATAGAGTAGTAATCTGCATCGCTACATAAACTTTCAATTTTATCAAATACATTCTTTTGGAGTATCCTCTCTACTTGACTTGGTATATACTTGTTGAGAAGGCAAGGAATGATTTGATACACATCATATGCAGTTTGATACAAACAGGCACACTTATATAAGTTACAATACGTCTACAATACAATTAGAATCTACACAATCAATAACAACGCATGTGCTTGTCGATGAAGTATCTTTTCAGGCACAACCATTCGATTCGCCTCAATGTTCACAGATCAGATGCCTCATCAATAGAAGATGATACTCCTTGACTACTTGATGACAATGAACGAGTAGACGACGTGTCTGAAGTGCTGACACTTGAGGTGCATCTTTTTGGGATTGGTATCATTGAGGAGCCAAGGATGGGATATCTTGTAATGTCAGGTGGCTCCATCTTCATCTCATCTATATCGTTGTTGTTTGGATTGTCTCCTTGATATTGATCATATTGATGCTGTTGTTTGAATGTGTTACGAGTCTTCAATGTCGAGCAACTACTGGCACTTTGGTGTCTAGAGATGTTGACTTCCTCCTTCTTCTTGGACGGCTTGTGAGGAGAACGAGCAGCTCCATTCATAGTATGCCTTGCTTGAGTAGTAGCATATCGATAATCACCTCGACGACTTTTGTAGTAGTAGGATAATTCTTCTGATGTATCATCTGTTATGTCATAATCTAATGGATGGCAACAGCAATAACGGAGTGGCTGTGTAATAATAGGAGCAAGTGCTGCATCGAGATCGGCAGCAATTGTTGCCATGTAAGATTGAGGTTTTGATCTTCTTCGATTGTTCATAATTGTTTAAATGATGTGTATACTTGATGTTGATGTGATGGTGCATGTGATATATACTATTGTTGTTAATAATGCTATATCCTTGTGCAATGAGGTTAATCTCAAAGCAGTCATCTTTCACACAAGTCATATTAGATTTTAATGTACTTCGCCGCTGTGCAGTAATAGTAGTTTTTGTCTCACTCTCATGCATACACAGCAAATAGCCTAATTTGGTTTAGCATGGCTACTAGCCTGATCATACCTTAACATAACACAACATAACTCTCACCATACTCTAAATCTACACTCAAGAACACATCACATTAGCAGTATAATATCAACCGAACTTTCTACTCGCGACTCCTCAATCATAAGAGACAGAAGGTAAGTACTTGAATTGTAACTCTCAACCCTGCATAGAGATGTGATTTGTATTATCTAATACCTCACTCATCATACCATTGCAACACTCACACCTTATCATAGCATGGCAATAACTACACGTCAACAATCTGCAAAGAAGAGTAACAACAATCTCAATATGACCAAGCATCCTCCGCCTACTCCCGGCCTGCTGCGCTCATCACAAGATGATGTTGATACCAACCACGGCAACAACTATATCCAACAACTACCACTACCTGCCACTCCATTCAACATGCACCATGACCTACAAAGCTCTATTCAACCTCTTATCAACTTGGGCAGTGGTGCAAACAACACAAACACAAACTCCTCGGCCATCATTTGGGATTATCTCATGGCACAAGTAAAAGTTCAACTTCGTACCATGCCAAGAGATGACTCCTTCTTCTCACGAGGATTAGAGTTGCAATCGTTGGTAAGATCCGAGGTTGGTATTAGCAGTGGTGCACAGAATATCTTGAATTGTGGTGTGAAACCTATGACTGCCCTTCAATCCCAAGCTGCTGCATCTGTTGGAAGTAGAGGATACCAACACCATCAACAACAACCTCTCTCCTATGCTGTATCATCAACCTCGTTTGTATCCATCTCGCCAATGAGAACATTCAAACAATCAAGAGGTAATATGCATGCAAGTCAACAACATCTTCTTCTTCCATCAACAGAGAATGTTCGCGTTGGTATGATGAAGCAGCACGTGTATCATCATGCATCAGCTACAGATGCTACCCCAACTACATCAAACAAGATGAACCGTACTACATCCTCTCACAATCAAGATGATACCCCCAGCGTATATTGTCAGTGTCATCCGTTATGTAGGGAGGTATCAAATCCATATGGCACGAAGCTATATCTTCAAGATTCTCCAATTGAGACTGAGGTATCTTCCACACCATTAGCATTAGGCAAGAAGATGAGCGGCACGTGTTTGACCAATCCTACTATTCAACAGCTCACCTACAGTGCAAGTAAGAAAACATCTTCTAGTTCTAGTACCAATACTACTTGCAATACTAGTCCTCCAGGTCAGCTCTATCTTCATGCAGCAGGGTTATCTTCGGCAACAGCAACTCCATTGCATGATAAGTTTGTATTCAGTGATATGACGGAGATTGATCCTTCTACATCTACTGCTATATCTTCTCCTTCCAAGCAGAAGGCTAGGTCGACAACCAAGGTTGCATCAAAATGGTCTGAAGTTCCCTTCAAGGCCAAGAAGAAGAAGACTAAAGTCAAGTCATCTAGTCGTACCGTGAAGAAAGTGTCTTCCGCTGCCAAGAAGATCGATCCCAAGCCGGCCTTGAAAAAGAAGACTAATGTCAAGTCTTCTGCTGCCAAGAAGGTCAGTCCTGAGCCTCCAAAGAAACGTGCAATGAGGGGTAGCAGGAAGGCTTCGACCTCGTCTATCGACTCACCGACCGATGTTGATGTCCTTTGTGGTCGTGGCGGAATGACCACTATTCACAAGGGTAATGTACGCTTCCGTGATTATGTTAGTCAGATGAGGGGTGCTTACCAGCAAGCTCGAAAGGTAGACAAGACGGCGTTGTCTGAGGTAAGCACTTTATATGTTCATTTGAAACCTTCTCTCATCATTTGAAATCTGCACTCAACTGTACCTCGATCAATTGACATCTTCCTTACTATTTTAACTTCACTGAAGGAGATTGTGCAGAAGGTCAAGACAGATGGTGGAAGATTCTTACGCTGGAGTGAAGGATCATGGGATGAGATCTCAGACGAAGAAGCACGGAAGAAGACGTCGCAGCGTAAGTGTGAATGAATGTTGATTCTGATTTTATTCTCACTACTATTACTGGCTAATGTCGAATGATCTCCATCCTTCAGTGCTCCGTCAAGGTAACTAGAGATGAAGAATAGATGCTTTCTATTCATGATGAGAATTGGTAGTCTTGGTTGTTGAGGTTTTGTTTTGCATGTTCTATGTATGGTTTGAATGTAGTTTTGTAAATAAACATCTTTGGTTCGTTTCAGTCTATTGTCTATATTACATGACCAAACTAGTCTTCCTTGTTCCTGTAACTGGGATCGCTTGTCTTCTCTTCTTTTTGTTTGTGTTAGCTGGTTTGGAGTACATTGCAGATGCTCCAACTACTAGCGATGCTCCAACCATAAACAATAGATTTGGTCGAAAGTCAAAGGCAAATGCCGATATGATACAAGACAATATGATGCTAAAAGAAGTTGCAAATACCTTGAGGACGTTATCGGCGTATTTCACCACCACCGCCACTATTAATCCTCCCACAGCTTGTACTGTTATAGTAATAACTACCATTGGCGAGTAGCCCCGGAAGAATCCCTTGGCTGATATCTCAACTGAGTCCTCCAAGTAGCAAGTAACTAATGCAATAATCATGCTAGAAGGTGCGCATGAAAGAGAGGAGATTACAACATATGTTAGTACAGATGATATGCAAGGACAATCAATAAAGACAAACTAAGGTCAAACAAAGCAGTCAGTCGTCGAGACTTTATATTGAACACACGAGTTCATTCATAAAGTAATACTAACGCGGACTTTCCTGGGTATGCCCATTTGTATGTTTCTAATCCATAGAGTAATCTCTGATCCTTTTAATATCTTCTCAAAGTATACTCCCGAAAAACCACTGGTACATGTTGCACATAAGACAGCAACCAGTCCAATAAATCTATTCCGATCTTCATTATCAGATGCATCATGGTGATCATTACTACCTGATACTTGAACTATTGCGACTCCTACAGTTAGGACAAAGAGAGATGCCCACTTGGTCGTTGAGAATCTCCTTCCAAGAATTATTGCACTGAAAACTGCAGTTGTTAAGATTTTTAACTGATAGAGTATCTGATAGGTTGCAGCATCTAGATTTGTTAAAGCCAGATATAGTAGATTGTTTTGAATGGTGTAAAGTAGAGAAGGGACGCAGAGTTTTATCATTTCATTTGGACTATCAACTACATGTTTGTGAAGTTCTGCAGTGAGGTTGCCTGTTTGATAGAATACTACTCCAAGACATATACAGAACTTCATCACCTGTTGTGTATGTGTAGTGTGTGTATAGTAGAGTTATCAGAAATGATATATGCAATGTATTATCAGTGTGTATATACACTGGCAATGGTATGGAGAACATATGACTCAGACTCACCTCCATCATGAAGACAGCAGTACTAGCCAAATATAAATCGCCACCATCGGTATGTGTTCTAGTATATCTCATTAATAGTACTAATCCAACCATTTGTCCCACTAATAGAAGCAAACTGCCATATTTTATAAAGGCATTATTATTATGTGTATTAGGTGTTGATTTTCTATTATTTGACAGCCGTTGTGGAGAGGAACTCTTCTTTGATTTACGTGAATGCAATTCTCCTTTCTCTATTGTACCCGGCGATGAGGGTTCAGTTATTGCAATACTGTTTCTTGGAGATGATGGTGTTGAATTGCTCATGATTGGTGATTGGTAAGGAAAATGATAAGAAGGTCAATCAACCCTATCACCTTTGCAAGTATTATTCTAACAACACCAATTATAAACGTAGTATAATTTATATCTTTGTGAAGTATTCGATAACCAACAAGTCCGCGCCAATACTACAAAACTCATCACCCACTAAAAAAAAAAGTACATAACGGATAAGAGGGAGGTGTTCAACTGCGAAGATCGTTAGATCGCCAAAAATATGGATTTGGAGTGAACTGACATCTTGCTGAGACTGAGAGAGTACCTAGTGAGTAGTGGTGTAGCATTATATCCACAAGAAGAAGATAGGGTGAGTGTTTATTATACTGTTTATTTGATAGGTGAAGTTGTTATTTAGAGGTGGGGTCAGCGGAGTGCTTGTTTTTATATTATTGCAATCGTTGAAAAAAGCTATGAGATTTGTGGTCCCAGTTCTTTCTTGTGGTGCAGTTGGTGTGTGTTTGGATTGATATCGGTGTGTTGGTGCATGTATAAATTAATGAAGGAAGGGGTAAATGATATGATGATTTAAGAGTACATACGGTTATCTATTGTTGCAGACGGTAAATATAACCTATCCATCCGCGTGTGATATTATATTTAACCAATCCATATTTTGATACATTTTTTCTTACACACGATATATATATCTTTCTTCTCAATCTCTCATTGGCATTTGTAATACCTTAAGATAATAATTGCCTATCCAAACATATATAAGCAGGTATTACAACATACAATATACAATATAACAATATTTCACGACGGTACACAACGAATAAGCTAATATAACATCAACATAACAGCTCTTGATATATAATACCATACACTTTAGTGGTAAGTAGTAGATGTGTTTGTGCAGTATGATATGTTTTGTTTCCTACTTTTCTAACATACATGTGTATACTTATCTATCGCCATCTCCACAACATAGAAGGGATAACAATTAAATATAATGTCAGACACTGCTGCTACGTTAGAAACAGGGGATCCTCCGTCTAATAGTGATTCAACAAAACCTCCTCCACCCAAGAAGAAGGAAGACAAAAGAAGAGTTACTACATCTCCTAATGATGCCTTGCAAAATGATTCAGACAGTGATACAACTATACCACTAGCTTTTAATCCATCAAAAAGAGTTAAAAGTTTGTCCAAACATTCACTCGAATTGGATACGTCGGATGAAGATGAGGATGATGATGATGAGGATGATAGTCTCAAAGTCAAGGTCCCTTCTCAAAAGCGCAAAGCAGTATTGTTTTCAGATGAGGATGACGATGGTAGTGAGAGGAACACCCAGAAGGACCGCATCCAAAGAAGGAAGTGGACCAACAACGAAGAAGATATCGAGGACCTTGAAGAAGGTAGCGATGATAGTGAGAGGAACAACCACAAGGGACGAATCCAGAGAAAGAAGTGGACTAATAATGAAGAAGACATCGAGGACCTTGTAGACACTGATAGTGACGATGAGGATGAGGATTTGATGATGGCCAAGAAAGAGTCATTAAAGAAGAAGTACAACGGAGATTTATCTAAAAAGCGAAAGGTAGATTGTATTGATTTACAATCTTCTTCATCTGATGAGGATTCAAGTAGTGATGAAGAAGAATTGGTTAGTATGAAACCATTCAAGAAAAGAAGTGCAAAGGAAGAACGGCGTCGTAGTAGATATAAGGCGGGAGAAGGATGGATTAAGCGTAAAGAGAGTGTCTCTTCTTCTTCTTCATCATCATCATCAGAGTCTGATCTTGATGAGACTGATAAAAAGTTGAATCGATTGGATTGGTTATCAAGTGATTCACGAGATGATAAGTTGAATTATCTAACTACTATTGAGTGTGATAAAGACAAAGTATTACAATTGTTACTTTGGGATTGTGGCTTTGACTTTAACATTCATACGCATCAGTTTGAGGCAGTACGCTTTGTTGCAGGGTATATCGCTTCGTTTCCGGTATCAGATGCATCAGATACAAGTTCCGATGATGATGATTCTGATCAAGAAGAAGATGATGAAGCCGTTCAAAAACAACTTCAGGAGATGCTGCAGTTAGACATTATTGGATTTCATGCCCGCCAGCAGACTCTTAGTCAACCGACCTTGATGTTGAAAGAGCGTGGCATGCTTTTAGCAGACGAAATGGGGTAAGTGTGTCTTGGTCTTGTAAGTGTCTGGTAATGCTGTTTGTACACTACTAACTATTCACCACTTCATTTGTTGTATTAGACTTGGAAAAACGGTAGAAGCGTCTGCGGGGGTTGTCTTACGCACAGCAGCTGCTGCCATGAACAAGACGACAAAGAAGAAGCACAACAAACAATTACCCACGCTCATTGTCACACCACAGGATGATGTAATGGAGCAATGGTATGACACCTTAATCGAGGGAGGAATCGAGCCGGCGAGAATCATTATTCTTGGTGAAAAAAAGGCTGACAGGAAACGCAGAACCAAAGAGAGCACTGTCAAAAAAGGTCAATTTATTCTCTGTACTAGATATAAGGTCCAAAGCGAGATAAGAAAAGCCTTCGAATACAACACAACCGAGTTGAAAGCATACCAGAAGAAGTCTCTTCTGTTCCCAAATGTACCTCCTAAATTACTCAAGAAGTTGAGGAATCAATACCGTAGTGACAAAGGAAAGGAGAAGAATGAATATAAGAAGAACAATAAAGAGCCTAGACAGGACTGTGTTACTCGATTGGTAGGAGAAAAGACTTTGGAGGCCTGTTTTGAGAGTGTAATCGTTGATGAGGCGCACTTTCACAAGAATGGTAAGTGTTAAACAAGTTGGTGTGTTGTGTTGCCATACATCTTCTCTCACAAGCGTTTCATCAACTGTTCAATTTAAAGTCCTCGCATTCTGGGGGATTGGTACCGCTCTACTGGGAGCACAGACAAAGAGGGTTATCCTCCTTACTGGTACACCGTATAATAATTCTCATCGTGATATGGCTGCACTTATGACGTACATTGATCCACGTCATCCATCAGCCAAGGTGAGTTAGTACTAGTTATTATGAGGTTTGAGCTCATTTTTGTTGTGTTATGGTTATACTTTTGACTAACACTCTCCTTCCTTCTTCCTCTGACTATCAATCTTCTTAGGTTGATTGGTGGGAAAAAGCGACTCGGGGTACAGCACAGAATATTGTTGAAGCAGTAAGAGACTGGAGGATGACCTTCATGTGTCGACGAGAGAAGGACATCTTGGGAAAGAAATTGCCTCCCTTGGAAAGGAAAGTGATCAACGTGCCGGTTCGTCCCTCAGAGCTTGCTGTGTATTTTACTAACTTTACATTGGTTTATTTTACTAATACATACTTTAGAACTGACCTACATAGACATTTCTAGCCTTTCCGTCTTGGCAGCCCTATATGACAGTGGCAAGCTTGATGGGCCGAGTGATGCACTTGAACCACTTTAATTATGAACTATACTGAATTACCGATATCTATCTAATACTGCCTTCTAAGCAAATCTATACTCACTTTGCCCGTACTGCATCTCCCGTCTCATCGAAATTGGCATCATCCTCCTCCTCATTGTCGCTGTCATCATCTGCCACGCTAGCCACTCCAGGGAGAGGACAGTCCTCAAAGTCCCTTAATGCTGGCTGAATAGTAACATTACTACCAATTGTAATTTTCAACATCTCTCGTAGCGTCTTATCTAGTGCCTTTGCATCAGTTGCCAAACGATTTTCAGCTGTTTCATATACACTTTCGGCCTTTTCATACTCCTCCTTCATCCGACTACAGTCTTCTTCCAAAGTAGTAATTGTTGCACTAAACTTTTCATCAAACTTTTCTTTACCACCGGGATAATTATCCCTCCTGTCATCTTGGAATTCTTTCAATTCATTTGCCGTGTGTTGATTGTGACCGGCATGTAGTCGTTCGATCCAGAGAGGATAGACTGTTCGACGAAGCTCGGCACTATACTGTGTATTGACCACATCTTTCTTACTACTTTCTAATTGTGATTTGAATGATTTGACGAAAGTTGTAATAAACTTCTCGCTTTCCCTCTCGACATCTTTAATAAGGGTGCCTGTTTGACTATCATCAACAGTCTCATCGTCATCAACGTCGTTATTATTATCAATACCAAGTGAAAATAGAACTTTATCATTTCGATTCCGTATTGTTAGTATTGACTGTAGTTTGAGGGCACACTCATTCCAGTTGTGATCATTGATGCCGAGGTTCTCTTTTGCAGCCTTTAAAGCTGCCTCAGCCTCGTCTAACTTGCCTTTCTTGGTGCGTAAATCTATCGCCAGTTGCTTTTTATTATTATCAATGTCAAGATTATTAATTGATGGTACATTTAATCCCGAGGACTCTGCTCTGTTCAGAACATCTTCTAAGTCAATTAATAGTTTAATCTCTCCATTCAAACTATTAACTTTATCAGTAAATGCTTCAACCTTTTTATCAAATGTTTTGTGCAGGATAGCTCTTGCTGCATTATAGATTGTTTCTTCAAGACTTCGAACTTGTTTCTCCAGGGTTAATGTTACTAATTCATTAGTTGTTTCATCACTATTCCAGTTACTATCCCCAGGAGTGGATTGCTCGTCTTCGTCACTCTCCTTACTAACGGCTTTAGCCAATTCTTCATCCCCGTCCTCGTCATTATTCTTATCATTATTCTTGTTATTTGATGCAGCGGTGTTATCCTTCTCCTTCTTCCTTCTTTTATTAGCACGTTTCGTTGTTGAAGTAGCGGAGGATTGCTCCTTGGAACATGATTCACAAAACCATTGCTCAGGTAGCTCTTTTGCATCTTTCACACCAACACATTCTGGATGGTACACATGTGGACAGCCTTCACAACAAACGAGATCTAAGGAGTGAAAGTTTTTGTGAGTGATTATAGAATTGTATGATAATATGTATATGCAACAAGTATCAATATCTTACCTTTGCCATCTTCACACTTGCTGCCACCTCCACACTTGCGGCATTTAGATTCATTCCCATCATAAAGGAATTTACGTTTGTGTCGTTTCTTTGTTTTGGTTGGTTTCTTTGGTGCATCGTTCTTTTTACTCTGCTTCCTTGATGATTCACCCTTCCCTGAAGTTGTTTTATCACCCTTCTTTGACGCGGCCTTCTTCTTCATTGCCGTGGTATGTTGTTTCACTAGCGCTCTCTGTTCTTCGGGGTGACTAGAGAGAAGATAAGTATAACGTTATGAGATGAAACCTAGAATATTGCAACAATCTATTGCAATATAAACTTACTTATTTAGAAACAACAATCCTAATCAAGATCCTCAGTGTCAAGTGCCCCAATCCTGACTGTGATGAGTATTTCATCAAGATTGCTGGTATCATGTTGTCTGGTATCCAGATCAACCACCGTGGGTTGAACAGTATTGCACCAAGCAATGCCACCTATAAGGGAATCGATTGCTTCATTACAGAAATCATCAAGGGCGATTGTGAATGTGTTTGTGGACAGGATCATGGAAAGATCAATGTTGGACAGAGATACAGGGGTAGTGAGTATGCCAAGTTGGAGTGGGTCAAGCCATCTTTATGTAAGACTATTGCCAGTGCAAATAGAGCTTAAGTGTCTACTAGTATTATATGTTATTGTCTTGAACTTCATACATTCATCCTCAAATACACTTCGAGGGGACCTTTTTGAAGATACTGAATCAGCTCAAGAATGAGGAGGAGGAAGGTAATGTTAGGCGACAAAGAGAAATGATGACTATCATGATGGCATGTCTCTCCTGTTGCCGAATGGCGAATATCCATCCCGTCCTTCCTCTAGCTAGAGAGGTGTCAAAAGTATTCTCTCCAAGCCGTCAACACCTATTGAAACAAGAAGAGGACAAGAAGAATTGTGTCTTGTGCAGAGAAACGATAACTCAAAAGATTGCCAATGCTTCTGCCAAAGGTGATGATGTTAAGGAAGAGAGCGGCCTGAATAAAGATGATGTTGCACGAGCCCTTGCTGAAATGTCAGGCCTAGCAGCTGATATGTTGGATGATGACGATTACGATCAGTTGTCACCTTTCGTAGAGTCTAACAAAGATGACGAAGAGAAAGAGAAGGGCCCTATTATCGAGATCGGCTCAGACCTTTGTAAGGTGGCTGGTACTGATTGTTGTCATTTTGCTCATGAAAAGTGTCTTGAGCTCCTCCAGGAGCAAGACTGCCAAGACTGTCCAAGGTGTCATGATCTAAGCTCTCGACTTCATTATACTGAAGACAGAACAGTCCTATGTCAAGAAGTGGACAACATAGTTACTGACAAGTCTGGATATACTACTACAAGTAAGATTGATGCTGCTCTTAAGTGGGTGAATGAAGTACCACCTTCTGATAAGATGATAGTCATGAGCTTCTTCAAGGGGTCTCTCGACCTTTTAGAGGGCAAGCTAACTGATATGGGATATGAATGCTGCAGGTATGACGGCGACATCTCAAAAGAGAAAAGGGCTAAAGACCTTAAGAGATTCAAGACAAAGACCAACTGTAGAGTGTTATTAGCTTCAGTTCAAAGCGGGGGTGTCGGCTTGAATATAATCGAGGCAAACCACATGCTGTTCCTCGATAGGTGGTTCAATCCGCAAGTTCATGACCAAGCAGAGTCTCGTATGTAAGTGTATGATTTGTACTTTTGTTGGAACTTCCTTTCCCTCTTATCTCATGCTTTGGTAATCTCATCTCGTCTCTCTTCAATAGACATCGTTTGAAACAAACAAAAGATGTAAAGATAACCTATCTTGACTCGGTTGGTACCGTGGATATTGTCATGCGGCAAATTAACATGATGAAACAAGAAAATAGTCGTATAGTTCTTGCCGATGGGAGTTCAATTGGAGTGAGAGTTGATATGAACTATCGTGATTTATCTGGCATTATTGGTAAAGCCTTACTTGGTATTATACAAATGAGAACCTTGCTTAAGGAAAAGAATGCTGAGCGTGGAGATCCTGACGCCCCTTTGTTGCCTCACGAAGTTGAGGATCTTGACAGCAAGTTAAAGGAGATTATTGAAGCCAGAGATGAACGAAAGAAGAAGAAGAAGACTGCAGTAATGAAGGAGGAAGATAGTTCAAACGGTAGTGATAATACTGACGACGACGACGACGAAGATGATGATGATGACGACGATGATGTAAAGGTGGCAGCATCATTTGCAAGCAATAATCCTACATTGAATGGCGACAATGAGTCATCTGATGACGATTCAGATGATGATGATGACAATTTGCTTTACGGCAAGTCAATGTTTTCTTCAAAAGTCAAAGATGAACAGGTTGAGACTAAGCGTGAGGTGCTCGGTAGTAAAAGTAAAGATGACAAAGAGGAGATCATTGAGTTGTCATCGGATGAGGAAGACAGTGATGATGATGATGACAAGGCAGGGAGTGTACCAACTAAGAAGGAGTCTCAATCTCATACTCAATTCAAGCACCAAGAAGGTAGTATGAAAGATCAGACATCTAATGAACGACACATTAATGAGCTAACAGAAGAGGAGCAGTTACAGGCTGCCATCAAGGAGGAAGTGGAGGTAAATGAGGACAAAGAGAATAGCGGTGGTCCATCTCGTCGTGATTCTGGCGATGGAGAGGAGTTCTTTGATGCAGCCGAAACTTTGGATGAGATAAAAGATAATGTAATGCGAAAGGAAGAAGAATCCAAGCCACCTGCGGTTGAAACGAGTTCTGCTGGCAATGTTGCCCGCGTTCAAATCAAATTGCCAAATGGGAAGCGTATTGTGAAATGTTTCGATGAAAATCAGCTAATCAAAGACGTTTACTCATTCGTGGCTAACTCCGAGGAGATCAAGGGCAAGGCGTTTGAGTTTAAGGTAGGATTCCCCCCAAAAAACTTGGGTGGCCGTGATGAGAGTATCAAGAGTGCATCTCTTGATGGGGAGTCGATTTCTGTGGTTTGGAAATGATGAGATATTATGATGGGGGTAGATTTATATGAAATGAATGATGGGGGAAAGAAGATTATATGACTAATAGTAGCAGTTACTTGATTGTCTTGTCTATTACATGGACGTGCGATAACGCTCAATCCTTATCCTTAATCTTGTCATGACCTTTTGGAGGAATCTCCTTGGCACCAAGACTCTCCAAGTATTGAACAACTGGGTGCTTTACACCGTGTGTCTTCTTCGCCCACCAAAGTGGACTACCTCCATCTCCAGTGTGTGTTCTTTCATCCTTGTCCAAGCCTTTTTCGATCAAGAATTTCACAACTTCTAGATGGCCGCCTCTCACTGCCTCGTGCAGACTGTTCCAACCGTTGTTATCCTTCTTCTTTAGAAGAGCATTATTCTTGCCTGCGATTGCAATTAAGGCGTCCATATCGCCGCTACTAGCCGCCGTGTGGACATTTAGCCCTTTCACCCACCCTTCGTCTTTACTAGTATCCTTTGAGATGTGAATAGATGATTAAGTCAATGAGAATGGTTTATATTGTGATATAATGAGTAGAGTCGGTATGATAAGAAATATATACACTTACAACTCTGGCTTTTGGATGGGTTTGAAGCCATCTCCTTTCCTCTTCTGATCCAGGTATGATATAATGAGGTACCTTATTATGGACATTCAGATCAACTCTTTGTTTACAGTCTTCGTCGTCGCTGCATTTAGACTGTAATTTATTCCACGCTTCTTGATACAATTTTTTCAAGCTTTCCTCATTCTCAGAACTGCCTTCTTCTTCATATTGAAGGGTATGACCAAGCGGTTCAAAGTGGACGAAGACATTCTGAGATGTTTGAATGTTGTATGAGAAGTTGTTCTATTCAATCAATGTAAACAAATATTAAACTCAACAATACTCACCGCATAATACCGCCCCTTTAATGGAAAAGGTCTTCCATGTATCACAGAATGACTCTCGTAAAATACCATGTCACCTGGCTCCATGGTTATATTGTAAGCTTTCCCATCATGCCCATAAACTTCTAATGGCCAATGTTCATCAACATCCTGTGCAACATTAATAATTGCACTAATAACCAATGGCATCCTATCCACATGCGGCGCTAATACTGCATTTTCAGTATAAACACGCACTCCGTACAATGATGTTGGTGATAATTCCACACCCGTCCATTGTTCTAATGATTCTTTTGATGCTTCCCATATTAATTTACGTGTTGTCGAATCAAGATTTAACATTTTTGTTGGGGACACCCAATGATTTGTGTATGTATTTGCCTCTGGCCATGTTTCATTTGGTATGTTCTCGATTGATAGAAACTTTTGTTTCCAAAACTTATTAATCAATGCCATTACATGGTTAGGGGCACGTACTTTATGAAAACCAAGAGTTGTGTAATTCTATTGAATGTTGAGAATGAGAGAAAGTTCATATTATTTTGCAATTAGTAGTAAATATCAACATATATCACTTACAAACATACTACGGGGCTGGCGTAAATTCATCTCAATCCTATCCCTCTCACTACCAACACATTTAAACCCTTCTGGATGATAATAATCACGACAACCCTGTAAAAAGTTATCATAATATATCTTCTTATGTGCACCATTCAGTGGATTGTCCTTCATTTTAATATCATATGAATGTTGAATTGGAAATGAATTATCCACTCCGTAAATTGATGTACATGTCGCCAGTGGTTTGCCATTACTATTATCAGATGATACAGAGCATGCCATAGTAGAATAATCTACATCCGCTAAATCATCATGGCTGGTTGTTGCTGCAATATTAATATCATCGGTACTTTTATCAAACGTGGATCCGATGGATGTTAATTTCAGTGCATCCACATGATTTATGTTAATGCAGGATAATAGTGCTGCCAATACTAAAACTGATAGCGCCGCCGTCATGTTAATAGATATGATATTATAACCTCTAATATGAATTGTTAGCTGCAGGCTTTATCATGATACCTCTACAACAAACTCTCACTTCTACACAATCCATGATATCACATCCTACATTTCCCATTTAGTTATCAAAGACTCCCATTTATCATTTACAATGGCAAGTTTCCATTGCCGCTTGATTCTTGTGGGCTCTATTGTAAACAACAAAAGCTACCATCTCAGAGTATGCAAACAATAGTTTCGACATTTCGATTGGTAGTAGTGTGGTCTAGATAAGATATTCAAGTTGCCAATTGAAACTGAAAAAAATTAAGAAGGTGAACCTAGGTATTGTAAAATAAACCTGTTTCATTCTACTGTACTACGATAATCTATTATGGCGAGGACTAAATTTGTAAACACAAGTAACACATACAGAGTAGATGTTGGAACACCACCTGGAAAAATTGAAGGTTGGATAACCACCAATGTATACTTTCATGGTTTCGTTAATCTTACTACGGCAAGAGATGAATGCGTCGAATCGCCTGTTTTTTTTTTGCTTTTGGCATAAGTGGAGATTGTCCATATGGCCCGGTGGTGAGGAGGATTCACCCGAAGGGATGGTCGCAGTACAACTTAGTAATAGATCGAATGAAAGTATTACAATTCATTGGGGTTGCAGTGTTAGAGATGCACATGGCAAAGAAGTGGTCGATACTGAACCGCATATATGTGAGTTTGGTGAAGTTGGTGGGGGTGATAATGCGAGATGTTACTCTAGCTTTGCAAAGAGATCAACAATTATGAAATTATTAGTACAAGGATCATTGATTGTTGAGGTTCGCATGAAGCTTCCGTGTACTGGTAGTAACGATGCAACACACTTTGTACCAACAAATCAATTCAATCAAAATATGCTTGAATTATTCAATGAAGAAGAAACGGCTGATGTAGTATTTGAGGTAGGAGAAGAACAACAAACAAAAGGTAGACATAAAAAGGCCAAATCCACTACTAACTTCCATGCCCATCGTCTCATATTGAAGAATAATGCTTCAGCACTTTATGAAATGTGTGGGTCAGTTTCACGTGGAGGAGGAATTACTACCGTTTCAATCACAGATGTATCACCTGGTATATTCGAGCACATGCTCTACTATGCATATGGTGGCAAATTATCTGGTGAGGAGTTAGAATCTAATCCAAAGGATATCATTATAACGCATGTGATAAGTACGGAGTAGTGAATTTGAAGCTTGAGGCCGAAGCTTGTTATGTCAAATCGAATGAAATTACTATCGATAATATGATTGACATTTTACTCTACGCCGATTCCAAGAACCTCGCCCTACTCACGGAGGCCGTTATGGACTATATTATTGAAAACAAGCACAGTATCATCGGCAAGGTATCATTCAGTGATGTTCCGAGTGATATGATGACAGACCTTTTAACAGCCATGGCAAGAGGCCATCCGAGTGAAAGTGGGAACGGCGACGAAGATATGGAGGAAAGCATCAAATACAATACAATGAGGGTAGGAACTTTGAGGAAGATGCTGGATGAGAAAGGATTGGATGTGGATGGATCGAGGGAGGCTATGATTGCTCTTCTCTCAAAGAGCATGATGCTATAATGAATTCGTGATATGTTCGCCAAAAGGAACAAGAAAACAAGTCAGATATATTGAAAACACTCTGCAAAGCTGATAACTATACACCAAATAGATCGGAGGACATTACATATAAAATCTATACAGACCAATTCACAAAGTAGGAAGAGCAAAAGCAATACAATAAAGTAAATACACACATCCAATGTATAAAGATTAGAATTCTGTAAAGCATAGGTACTACCAACATCTTATTCTCTCTAAATAAGGTAGTTACTCATGTTGAGTCTCTCGCTCAACCAAGGAAGATTGGTCGAGTGGGAAATAATTCTCTCTGTCAAAAGTACGACTGTCTAATTTCGCAAAGTAAAACCAATGACAAACATAGGCAAGTACATAGATCTGGATTGTTAACAGATAGGGGTGAGATTCTCACTTGATGGGGGTGTAAAGTATAAGCACCAATGACATGAAACTACTCTACAGTCACCTTGGGGGGTTAGATTGAGATTGATGTATTATTAGTTCCTTTGCAGAAGTTTATCCATTTTAACATCTACATATAAATATCAGGGATACCTTATTGCCAAAAACTGGGGTAGAGTGAACACGTAATCTCTCTCCTCACTTCCTCTTCAATACACATCACATTGCATCTGAATCTATCGTGATGTTTGCCAGCACGCTCCCTTCTCATAATACTCCTATTGCAACAATCCATCATAACATATATCACTAGTATATTTACCAGCCAATCATCACAATGAAGAGTCAAAAGGGAGGGAGAAAGGCAAGTTCTTTACCAGTCGATACTGTCGAATACTTGAAGGCATGGATGATGTCACCAGAACATATCGCTCATCCATACCCCACGGAGCAAGAGAAAGCACAGATTATGGCTGAAACTGGTATAGAAATGAAGCAGCTAACGAATTGGTTTGTCAACAACCGCAAACGATTCTGGAAGCCGCGAGTAGAATCCGCTCAGTTCAAAAAGTCTATTACAAATGCACCATCTCCGAGGGCCCATCCATCATCGAATAAAAATGATGGACAACTTGGCATTGCTAACCACCGTCCGAAACGGACCAAGCCGGAGAAACAAGCTACATCCTTTCTTCCCAGCAGTAGTGGTTCGTCGTCGACTAGAGGAAGAGGTGGTAGGGCATCGTCCTTCGGAAACATCCAAGAGGTTGATGATACACACCCGATAAGTGATGGCTCTTCCTACTCTCAAAGTGATGATGATTCCCTTGCTAGTAGTGGAGGTAACCACCGCTCTACTAACTTTGGTGTTATTGCACAGCAATATCTAGATAGTCTAGCCAAGGCAAATTCATCATCTATTGCTTCTTCCGCTGGAAATAGAAAGGATGAACAAGTAGAAGTCCTCATCCTCCGCCCAGAAGGTTCTACATCGAATGGAAGCACTGATTTATCCAAAGATTCTCTTCCTACCATACGTGATGTAACGATCAGATCATCGGCACCCGATAACCGTATCCTAGCTTCATTCAAGTGTCATATATCATATACTATTCCACATGAGATTGAGCATGATAAGAAGAAGATCCAAACTCGAAGAGATGGAGAGGTCTTGAAAGTGAAGAAGCACTATCTCAAGTTGTACTTAGCTACACGAGGTATTCATAGTGTTAGCACACCTCCTACCGGTAGTGATGCTGCCATTAATACAGGAACTGTATCAAGTGCTTCTTCGGTATCCTCAATGACAGAGAGTACTTCTTCCACAAGACCAACTAATGCTATCTCCCCAGTAGCTAAACGAACACATGTCTTTGGCAAAGAAGAGGAGATCATCCCAAGGAAGCGTGCTCGTACCTTATCTGGATCATTCGTTGAGGGAGAAGAAGCATGGAAGGAGTTATGCACTCAAGCTGCCCATCCCTTCAGTGACAGTTTGCCTAGTATGGAAGAGGCATCTCGTATGTTCGGTTATGTCTCATCGTAAGGATATCTGTATCATGTATCATATTGTCAAATCAAGCAAGGCAAGGCCGCCATGTATATATATAAGAACTATTGCCACATCAAGACAAGGCCTTTGTATTGAGAATGAATCATCCACACGCTAGCTATCACCTTTGGATACCAATGCTAATCCACACTGCCACACTGTACACATAGTAGAGAACTGCACAAACCATCCACTACCTACCCCACTCACACGACACACGCACACACAAGCCAAGTTGATCTATCAGCCATTCAAATGCTAACACTCAAGGATGGAATAGATAATGTACCTCCATCACGCCGGGAGTACAAAACTCTTGCCAAGTATCATTGACACTCGACTTGTACATTTACCTATCATATCCACAAAGATATAGAAGTCTATGATTATCTAGTAGGTCTTTCAGTCTCCAAGCAGTCCTGATATCATACAAGCTCGCTATATTAGAAGTAGAAACTAAGAAATGTAAAAAAACCTTTGCACACAAACATAAGACTACTTGTGCTTGATATACTACAAACCTCTCTTCATGCAACACGGTCAACGATAGATACACAACAATCATATGCGGTATCCTACCAATTTTTCTCTTACATTTCACCTAAAATTCACAACACTCAATCATAGAACATCACGGAACAACTCTCTATCTACAATATTGTAGGCTACAATGGTAAAGAGGAAGCAGGGTGATGACAATAATGGGAGTGGCAAAAAGGCTAATAAGAAGGATTTGATCGATGAGGGGAATTCGGTAAGTGGTTGTTGCAATTAATTTGGACTTGATGTGCACAAGTTGAGCCTATCTTGTATTATTGTTATGTCTACTTGTTGTACTATGTCTCGACTCGACGCAACGACACAATACTCATATCATCATATCTTATTGTCTACATCTTTTACTTCCTTTTAATCAATATAATAGACCATCCCCATTTTTCTGTAAGTATACAATTATTATTGGGGCTCATCAAAATTGCAATGGTTGAACTTGAACGATATATTAAATCATATCATATTACTCACCCTATTTATAATCATATTATCAATTATTTTAGCAAAAAGACATATACTATGATAGACACATGTGATCCGTCTATTTGCTGTTGGAGTCCAGACGGGGATATGTTTGTTATCAAGGATCAGGTAAGTAGGTTATGAATCACAACAATAGAAACAATGTTACCCTACGGGTCATTTGTCATTGGTATGAATCACAACAATAGACAACAATGTTACCCTACCCATCATTTGTCATTGGTCATTGGTCATTGGGGGGGTACTACATTTATTCAACTTATTCTCACATGTGTATGTATTATTACAATGTATGATCATTATTTATTATCAATCCAGGATCGATTTGCAGCTGAAATCATACCTCAATACTTTGACCATAACAAATTCAGCTCATTTGCACGTCAACTTAACTTCTATGGGTTCCGCAAGATTCAAACAAAGCCCATCCGCAACGAGGATTTTGATGTTTCAACTGCCAAGTATGTTACTTTCTTCAATGAAAAGTTTAAAAGGGACAGATATGATTTACTGAAGGAGATTCAACGTTCAACACGGGGTGGGGGGAATGCCTCAACTGCTGACCAGGCTCGGGAGGTGGAAAGACTCCGTTCTAGAGTAGCTACATTGGAACAGCGTGTGCAACAACTCGATGGGAATATGCTAGATATGAAGATGAAGTTTGACGTTAAAGTTCAAATGGCATGTATGAATTTCCTATCCGGCGGTGGAAGTCAGCCATCGCCAATGGGGATGCCTAACTTGCCTTCAATGGCTTCATCATTCGGCGCCAGTGATATGGGTGCTCTGAGTAGAGCTGAGCGGTCATTTGGTAGTATTGGGAGGAATCCTATTGCTGACAATACTTTGTTGGGAGAACAGGCTGTTCGGGCGTTTAGTTCTGGAAGCAAGGGTGGTGGTGCTACGCTACCTCCTCATCCTAAGCAAAAACAATTACCGCCGCTGGTCGGAGGTGTGAACGACGCAAGACAAGCCAGTGGTGGACTCCAGAATAATATGAATCTTGCAGGTATGGGCCTTAATAATCCAGGAATGAACTCATCCATGCTGCTTCGTAACGCTTGGGAAGATAAGTTCTTCTCTACTCTCATGATGAATGAAGGTGGAAGCCGTGCAGCATCCTTAGCTGGTATGGGTATGGCCGGGAATAATAGCCCGAGTTTGGCAGCTCTAGCAGCTGCTCAACAAATGCAAGCTCGTAAGAGTGATCATGCTGCAGCATTCCTGGAGGCACAAAGGATCTCTTTTGCAGCCGGTACTAATAATGGTGGTTATGGTCAAGCTCTTAAACGCCAGACTACTGCCGAGATCTTACTAGAAGCTGCAGGAGAAGTGCAAAAGAAAGAGGCTAGTGAAATATCAAAAGTGTAAGCTCACTAATGTTAAAGAGAAGTGCAATGTGTATGTGAGTGAAGAATTGTTGCTTATTGTTCGTTTCAATGTAGACGCATAGCAGTCATTGCCTGTATAGACCTAAGTTAGTAATTTGTAAGAAGAAACACTCTATGTGTGTACTGGAAGAAGCTAGATCAGTCAGTTCAGTTCAGTGAGAGATAGCAAGTTTAGTGTCAATATAAGTATGTATAGCTAGACGTATTGTTATCCATAGTAATCTAGTCTCTAGTTGCATACCCAAACATGCGAGATGCCTCTTCCATACTGGGCAAGCTATCACAAAAGTAGCTATCAGCCGTCGTACACAGTTGTTTCCATTCCTCATCTCCCTCAACGAATGATCCAGATGAGGTACGTGCTCTTTTCCTTCTTGGAGGATCTTGATCAATAAGATCAGTGGTATGAGTTAATAAGGCACTAAATCTCTTCTTGTATGGCATGGATGAAGAAGATACCACAGAATTGGTACTTGATACAGCGGCAGCAGCATCTGAAAGGGTTGCCTCGGAGACGGAGTGTACCAAGGTTGAACTTGGGAGAGTAGAAGAAGTAGGAAGCACCTTCTTCTCTGCTGAAGTGACCACGGGTGTGCTGACACTATGTATACCTCGTGTAGCCAAGTACAACTTGAGGTAGTGCTTCTTAACTTTCAAAACCTCACCGTCTCTTCGAGTTTGGACCTTCTTCTTATCATGCTCAATCTCTTTTGGGACAGTGTATGAGATTGGACACTTGAATGTAGCTAGGATACGGTTCTCGGGTACTGAACTCTTGATGGTTAGATCACGGATAGTAGGAAGAGAATCTTCTACTGATGACGGCGATCCTTCTGGTCGGAGGATGTGTACCTCTACCTCTTCATTTCTTCTATATCCTCCATCATTTGCTGCGGCCGGTAGATTGACCAATGACACATTACGGGCAATCTTGGTCGGAGATACAATAGAGAGTCCCTTGTTATTGAAGGGTGTGGTAGTACTTGAGGAGGAGGGAGTAGTACTGGTGGCACCGACGGAGTCGTCATCGCTACCAGCTGATGAGCCCTCACTAACAGCATGTGCATCCTCGCCCTTCTGATGATAGACATATGCATTGAGTAAAGATACTCGAGCTTGTGTCGGACAGAACTTATTTACAGTCTTACTGACCGAGGTGGGCGAGGAGGCTACTCGTTCAGGCTTGATGGGCAATTGGTTGATGGTGGGAGATGATAATCTCGACGATGACCTAGTTGATGATGTTGTGGTTGTAGACGTAGATGGAGGAATGGCAGGAGTAACACCAGCCTTCTTAACACGTGGTTTCCAAAACCTCTTTCTATTGTTGACAAACCAGTTAGTTAGCTGCTTCTGATTGATACCAGTCTCAGCCATGATCTGAGCTTTCTCTTGCTCGGTGGGATATGGATGAGCAATATGTTCAGGAGACAACATCCATGCCTTGAGATATTCAACTGTTGAGACTGGTAAAGACGAGGCCTTTCGACTTGTGTATAGTTTTTTAGGTCTAGTGTTTGTGGCAGCATTGCCAGCGGCGACAGTGGTGGATGTAGTACTCATGATGATGGTTGATATTGGTTTATATTGAATCTTTCAATAGTAATTGCAATGATGATATCGATTTTATGGGAAGTTGAGGGACGTAGCCATCATCTTTGCCATATGGATTTGATGATGTGGTGTAGAATGTGAAGTGAAGTGGTCAGGCAAAATTGAATAAAAGCAGCAGACTCATTCTTTATCCCCTATAAGCAATCATAATTGAGTAATAGTCAAGATATATTTATGAATTTTATATGTACAAAGTATATTTGTCTTTAGTATATAAACTAATATAATGGCATTTAGCGTAATGCTAATATTCTAAGGATACTTTCTTATGTCTTGTTGCAGTGTAGGATACCCAAATAGTATCCTTTACCGTACAGAATCATCAGTAGTACGAATTACTGTGTATACGTACAAAAAATGGTTTGTGGATAATGTAGTGTTATTGTTGTGTATTGATAGGTTTTGTGCTTGTTGTTACATCTTATCCAAAGAGTGTGCATATCGGTAAGTGATTGGCTAAGTGTTCATGTTTGTTTGGTGAGGCTGTGTTGGTAGAAACGCACAGTTGTACCTTGTAATACATCAACCTGCAAATTGTTGGCTTATGGTGCAAGGTTATGGGTAAAAGATTAGTCAAAGGGACTATTGCAGTCTCGTCTTATTATATTACTATACTCATACATAAAATATTGTATTTTTGGTATCAAGTTTCGGTTATGACTGATAATCATTTGTTGAAACTGATATTCATATGCTCACATATGCATCTAAATTCCTCCTCACATCTCTACTCTTTTTTGAATAACACAGATAAATTTTATTGATATAGTATCACACTTACCTTAAACAGTAAAACATGAGTACAGCAGCAGCACGTCGTAAGAAAAGTCCTCGTAATGCTTCTTCTTCTCCATCAAAGAAAACAAAGACAAAATTAAGAATTAAAGTAAAAAGATGGCACGGTGTTGCAAAATGGACATGGGGCGTCGGTGATGATGAAGATGATGTATGTATTGTATGTCAATCAGCTTTTGAGGGTGTTGCACCGGGTGTAAAATTTCCAGGCGATGAGTGTCCAGTTGTGGTAAGTTATATATGTTTGTTATCTTTGATTGATTACAACATTTACTGCAATCAACAATCTAACACTCTATCAATCATATTAGTGGGGAAGATGTGGACATGCCTTTCATTTACAATGTGTATCAACATGGTTGCAAAGTCAACAGAATAATGCAAATAACAACAATAATCAAAATAATGCTCAAACATGTCCAACATGTCGACAGGAGTGGGAGTTTAGTACCAGGGATGCTTCATTACACACTCGATGATAACCCAAATATAACCCAAATGTACTAGTACTTCCAAGCAGTCTGTTATATCAGGTTTGATAGTCTTTCCTCTGAGAAATTGTACAATACACAATGTATAATATTAAGCTAAATTTTATTAGCACAAAGGAAGACAAATTATACTCAACTTTTTAGTAGCGTCTATGATTATTATTTACTTGTTAATGGTCTATATCCTGACCAATTAGATGGGGCTTCGCCACCATTTTCTTCCATGTAGGCAATAAGTCGTTGACAAGGACCATCGCCCATCGATCGTCTTTCCTCTACCTCGGGATCATCATCCATTAAGCTTGGCATTGATTTCAAGTTATCTTCATATGTCTTTGTTGTGTATCCTTCATCGACTTCACGCTCAAACATAATCTTATCAGCCTTCTTAAGCAATTTGATTGCAGTTGGCCAATTTCCTGCTAGATACTCATCCCTACCTCTGTTGAACACCTCCATGAAGTCACCACTTACATGATTTCGCATTGCCAAGAGATCTTGATCTGTTTCCCATATTGCAGGAGAGTATCGATCTGAGTCCAAGTCTGCTTGGTTCTCACTCTTGCTGTAAAGGAAGAAGTCATCTCGTACTTTTGCATCATATGTGAAAATCTTCTGCTGGATACTGCTTCCTTTTACTGTAACCGTGTCAATGTGACGGAGTTTATCTTGTGCATTCTCTGATAAAAGCTTTTGAACAGCTTGACTTAAAAGAAAGTAAACTCCGTATTGTTTCGTGGCACTCATCATTCTAGCAGCCATGTTAACATGGGGAGAGAGATAAGTTGCATCAATTTTGTAGGAGCTGCCAACCGCACCCTCCACAGCCCAACCAGCATCCATACCAAAGTTTAGATTGATGGACACGGCACCTACTCCAGCACCCAATCTGAAATCATTATTCCAGTTTAAGATTGTCTTGTCACGATGAATACTAGCAAAGGTTTTGAGTAATCCAAGAAGAGCCCTGTCTGAGAAAGTTCGCATTCCAGGAAGAGATGACAAGTCTAAATTGTCCACATGACTTCGAGAAAGCTTATCCACTGGCTCTCCTCCTCGTGTACTTCCTCCTATTGAAGACTTTCTTAGTTGATTGATATCGGTTATGCGACGTGTGTTTCGTCTTCTTCGTGCCTTTGCAGTATTCTTTCCTTGGAATATGACAGCTTCTGCTCTCTCTCGCTTTTCTACTACCTCACTTACGGCACCAATCTTGTATACCATGAGGAATGTGCTGCCAAGATTCTTATTACATTGGCCACTATCTTCATATCCCCATCGGTATACCTCTTCATGCAACACCGCTGCAATATCATTAATAAGAATCATAATATCACCTTTCAAAGCATGCAGGTGGCCTTGGAAATTGTCAATGGTTGCGAAAGCAAAGAGAGCATACACAGCTTTGCCTGGAACAGTTGGGTTGAAGTAGGTTGTAAGGCCACCCTCTTGTCTTGCAAGATTGGAAGATATAATATCAGCACCAGCAACACCCCAACATTTACGAAGAAGATCAGTAATCTTTGTTACTGCATTTATCAGTTGCTCCGTCTCAAAAGTACCCAGTTGTGCATCAGCTGATTCGTCATCTGACTCATAGTAATATGCCTCATTTTGTTTCTGAAATGAAGATCGAACACTTAACTCTGTTCCGCTGCTCTTCTGTGGAGGTGGCGAGAGTGGATGCTTGGCATAGAATGCCACAATTTTCAACATGCGTCTCAGTGGACCTAGTACAAGCCGACCGGCATCAAATCTCATGACTGATAGGCCAAGGAGGACGAATATCGTCATTCCCAACTGCATAGCGAATAGGTATATGATTCTAGAAGAAGAAGAGAAGGGAAGTAAATTAGGTGATTGGCTTTGAATGTGTTGAGTGAATCATGTCAATGAGAGGCAAACAAATCATTACTCACGTTCTTCTAACAGACAGTGCCTCATTAAACAAAACCGTAACAAAAAAGTCGGCCGACTCTTCTACTCCATCTTCATCTATGACAGTGGAGGTTACATTTTCTGATATAGCAGGAAGTGTTGTACTAGGTCGTACTCCAAAGTAAAACTCAGAAAGGTCAAGACGATCCTCCATAGTCTTCCCTGCCCAGGTAAGGCATAATTCTGAGCAGTTGTCAATTCCAAAAAAGGCGCTGCATTTAGCCATGGGTTCGTCGTCACGGCAATATAATGCCGCGAGTGTCCCAACTTCCCCTCCATTATTAGCGCCGGTTTGGAATTCACATCGTATAGGTCGGACAACAAGGGATAAGAGATGTTGTTTCTTGTCACCGGCAATATCGGTCTCGAAGGCATTAGTCTTAATCCACTGCGTCACTGTGGTCTCGAGTTGACCACAGTCATCATAATCATTCAATTCCAGATTGTTCGTTTGTAACAACTCGACCGAGTTCCATATCTGTTGATTCGTCCCACCTTCTGATTCAAAGCACACAGGAACTAAAGGAGCTAATCCAATCAAGAATACAAATATAAGACCACGCTTGGCATTCGTTGTAAATAACGCCGTACCAATCTTGGATGCATTCGTTAGATGATAATCATTTGTAAATTCATTCTTCTTCTCATCATTATTATCATCATTCCTTCGTGCTGTTGTTGATATTTGACGAGTACTACTGCCAACAGATTCTTCAATAGCAATGTTGTTAGTACTAGCAGTGGCACTCTCTTGAGAATGTCCACCTCGATGTCCCTGCGGTACAAACAATCCTTTACCCCGTTGAACTCTCCATTCACCATGCTTACCTCTAACTCGAACAAATGTATTATTTATCCACATTTTACACCAATGTCTTACTAAACCAAAGATACGTAATCTCATTATACATATGAATGCCGTTCCATAGAATGCATGTATTCGATCAGGACCATATAAACTCATTAAACATGCATTGGCCAATGAAAAGGAGTATCGATCACCACAACTTTTATTTGGTGAGAAGAGACACATGAATTCTGGTATAAAGAATATTAATGATATCATTTCTGTTACTAAATGGAAGGAATTTAGATATCGTACAGTTGATGGTAGATATGCCTTCTCAGATCGTCGTAATTTGTAATATCCACTTGGTCGTATAAATACTTCCATTACCAACTCTAAAAATAGTACCAACCAAACTATAGCACTAAGTACCGCACAAGCGTAATCAGCAGAATGTGGCATGAATGCTAATCTCAATTGATCAATATATAAATACCATATACTACATAATACAAAGAAATTTACTGATGTAAATCGACATGATATACCATAGGGTCTGTTGCCATTTAAACATGAATCCATTTGTTTCTTTGTTTTCGAATATATCTTTTTATATGTTGTGTGTATTGATTTTGTACAGGATGTTATTGATGCAATACATGGTTGTAAACATAATAATCCTGTATATTGATTATTAAAACTCGTACCAAACTCTACTTCATCATCTACCTTATTAGACTTTTGTGCAGTATATATAGCAGCATCAATACCATTAGTATCATTTAATAATTCCATGTATTGCACGTCTGATCTTTGTTCTATACAACTACCGTCGTAACGTTTTACTGTATAATATTGTATGTTTTCACCATAATGGATTGATATTACACGTGCTATTAGGTAGATGTAGGGACCTCGTCGTTCATGTGTTTTTAATGGTGTTGATGTATTAGTGTTGTTGTTGGTGTAGTCTTCTGGATATCCATACCGATTAACCAATTGTGGCTGATTCTGTGGTTGATTTTGCGAGTGTGTAGAATTGTTGTTATGTTGTAAAGGAATATCGTGATTAGTAATCAATACAAAATCATTCACACCAAATCGTTTAAAGGTAGTTAACCGTTGTCTCATTGTGGATGTTCGTGTATTGGCTGTATTTGCACTTGATAATGTATTTGAGTGATATCCATAATCGTCAGTCATTTCTGTATTCTCAGAATCATTCGTCCGTTCTGTAGTATTGGGTGTAGTATGAGGTGAAAAGAGTGGTGGCAATCTAAATGTTGATCGTTTTCTATTATGTGATGGTTGTGGATGGTTGTTATTAATAATTTCACATCCAGCTGCTTCATTACTTTCACCACTTCGTTCAGAGCCATTGACACTCCCTTCTCCTGACTGTCGTCGTACTATTAATCCACCACCCTTGAAGATTGACTTACGCGGTGCAGTATTTGTAGGTGATGTAGTGCCACCATGACTACCAAAGGCTGTACTAAATGCAGAGGGTACCACTCTCTTATTATTAGCATCTATTGGAGGTGGAGGTTGAATGTTAGCAGCACCCAAGGATGAATCTAATCTACTACTTTGACTTTCTAAATCATCACTACTCGAAGGACGAATTATTACATTTGACATGCTAGAGCTTGATTGTGATCCTGTCGATTTTGATAATTGTTTACGGGTTAATGAGAATGATAAACTATTACCAACTTGAGGTTTGTATTTCCTCTGTTGTGTTTGAGATGATGGTGATTGTATTTTTGTTGGCTGAAACTCGTCAGATAGCTGTGATTTATGCGGTTTATGACCATTATCGTCATTTGTACTACCGTTTCCGTCACCTTCTGATGATGATCTCATATTGATATGAGCTCTATGGCCGACTATAAGTATGTGAAGTACGATACTAGCAGCCCTTAATGCAATTGCAACATGCAACAAATTATGAGATTATACAGGGGGCAACGGGGGAATCCCAAGTCAAAAACGGAGCCCTCTTTTATTGCGCCCAAAATGTAGCATTGCATGATTGCTTGTTACATACGAGGATGGGTATTTCCACTGCTCAACGGCCTTATACTGATATATCTATATAATACAATTATTGATATACGCTGGTTGTTTATCATGGCTCGTACTACAGACGACGGAGGTAAGTAAACGATATATAGGTATATCCAACTGACATCATGAATAATTTGTTGCAATAAATTCCTAACATATCATGTGAACATTTTATTACATTCTTAACACATCATGTGTACATTTATTATTATACCATACCCACACATACACAATAGACAAATCAGAATCTGTACTCTATGATCTAATCAAACGTATCTTCCAAAGAAAGAAAACATGGGAATCATCCGCCCAAAGAGCCGAGGCAACCAAGAAAGCAGCAGCCGAGGCACAAAAGGCAGCAGATGCCAATACCACAAACCAACAAAAGGATGAAGCTGAACAACGTGAGAAACAAACACGTGCAGACGCTGTACAAAAGACTGTCGAAATTCGTGAAGAATTAAATAAACTATTCGTGAAACAAGCTGAGATTGAAAAGGGAATACAGTATACATATAAAGAGAAGATTAATTCGTATGAAAGACAGTCTTATAAAGAAGAGGATGAATTAATGGCAAGGTTAGAAAAAGAACACGATGAAGAGATTCAACAGTTAATTGAAAAGAATAAGATTGAAAGTGAAGAGGATAAGGTTAAGAAGGCTGCTGCGTTATTAAAAGTTACCGGTGGTAAAAGTGTGGGAGGTGGTAAGCGCAAGGCGGATGACGGAGGAGTAGAAACAAGTAGTAGTAGTGATGAACCAAGTACCAAGAAACAAAAGGCTGACGATGGTGCCGCTGTTAAAACGGCAGAATTGAGTGGAACAAATGATACCAAGGTAAATGATGACGATGACGATGAGGTTAAAGAAGGAGAGGAAGTTTTGAAGAGTGCATTGAAGGAAAAAGAATTAACGAAATTAATGGATGAAATGAGCCAATTAAACAAGACAAAGAGTCAAATGATATGGCTGTTGAAGCAGGAAAGTCCGCATTTGTATTATTTTATTGTATGAATTTATGTGTTCAATATGCTGACTCGGCCATTCGAAAAATCTTCATAATTTGATATTTGCATCAATTTGCAAACCACTTTTACTAACAACTCTTCTCTCTTTCATCATCATAAACCGCGAAACGCGCATCTTCCAGGTCATAACAGCAGAAGCCAAGCAGAAGATGAAGATGAAGTCTTAGTTACATTGGGCTGATAAGATATTGAGGCCGGCCGCCCACCCTTGCATTTATTAATACATAAATACACATTATAAAACAAGCTTGTTATGAATGATAAAATGACTTTTGTTAGTGTACTAGGTTTAAGGAGCCTTATAGCAATTAAGACTCAAATTAGTGCGTAGATACTGTTGCTTCTTGCAGCCATCATCCTTGAGTTTATTCCAGTGAAAAAATGGTATAGAAACAACTTGTATACTCTCAAGATTTGATATCTGCCTCCTCTTTAGAATTGTGCTACCATTTGCTTCTCTGCCAATAAAGTGGGAAGGTCCATCAACCTCGATTGCCACCTTTTCCCCGTATACCTCCACAACCATATCTATCCGATACCCACTTTTTGTTAATACTTCTTCCTCGGCATGAAGACCAATTGATGTCAAGCTAGTGGCAACATCATTCTGAAACCTTGATGGCTCGGGTACGCGCAGTAGAAAGGCTTCATAACACTTTTCTCTGAGCGAGTCTGGTAATCTAATGCCTGACTTGATCTCTATCTGCCATAACTGCCATTGATGAAGCTGAACTAAAGCCTCAAGTGTGAATTCATCTTCTTCTTTTTTAAGAATAGCAGCTATGAAATCATCGTGGAATAAGGACGGAGCAGACACATTTGCCACAGCATATATCCAAGCAACATTTGCAAGTTCTTGTCGATTGAACCCAGTCAACATTGCTTTCAGTGTCGGTACAAATGATAAGAAGAGGATCCGATCAAGTTGTCCATTAGTAGCAAATGCCCACAGAAAGTTAACGATGCCTTGGGAGGTAAACTCATTCTGTCTACTAAATGCAGCACCCGCAATCTTTTCGAAGAGAGATGGGTGTGACTCATTTGAGTTAGCACAAGCCCAAACAATATCTTTCAGACTCTGTGCACTATAGTCATCCAAATTGTCGAGCGAAATGATGTGCTCGGCCATCTTCCTGAATAGCGTCGAGTTCTTCTCTTTTGCAGTTGCATAGCTCCATAAGATATTGGACACGTCTTGCCCAACATATGAATCCAAGTTGTCAAGCCCAATGATATAATCTGCTATCTTCTGGAATAGCGTTGGATGCCACTCGTCAGCAAATATGTACATTTGCTTCATTTGAATTGCATTAGCTCGAACTATATTGGATAGTGCGTGAGGACCAAACTCGTCCAAGTTGTCGTGCGATACAATATAATCTGCTATTGATTTGAACAAATTTGAATGCGAATCGCCTGATGCCCCATATGCCCAACAAATGTTTGATATTGCCTGAGGTGTGTACTGTTTCATGTTGTTTGAAGCGACAATATGATCTGCAATCTTCTCAAAGAGTAAAGGGTGTTGTTCTTTTGCAGTAGAGTATGACCATACTAGACCTGTAAGCTCCTGCGGTTTATATTCGTTCAAGTTCTCAAGTGAAGATATGTAATTCCCAACTCTGTTAAATAGCAGCGGGTGAGGCTCATTGGCTGTTGCATACCCCCATAGTATATTGGAAAGCTCCTGAGGCTTGTACTCATCTAAATTTGATTTAGAAATGATATTACCCGCTTCCTGAAAGAGAGTAGAGTTGTTTTCTTTTACATTTGCATATGACCATAGAGTATTTGCAACATCTTGAGAGTTGTAATTCATCAGGTTCGGTATAACTTCAACAGCAAGAATATCAAATAAAGTGCTCCCGTCATCGAAATCAGGGACATAATCGGCAATGGCATAGGCATAAATGAAGTTTGACATATGCCGTGGATCAAACTCTGGTAGAATGTGCAGGGAGGCACAGGCAATATTACGAAATATGAATTGTTTGCTTTTCGAGTCTTCACCAATAAGAAGATTGTGGAGTAGTTGATGCGGACTATCCTCTGGAAAAATTGTATTATCACTACTACCGACATACTTGATAATCTTTGCAAAACCAAGTACTGTTTGTGCCAAATCTCTATAACTGAATGTGTCAACATCTTCAAGGGTTTGTGCCAATAGGGATTCGAGTTGGTTTGGTAACTCGAAATCATCATCATTTGCATTTGATGCATTGTGCTGTTGCAATAGTTGCGGCACTACTGACCAAAATGAAGATAGGTTACGAGTTGTCAATCCACTTTTCAAACAGCTTTGAGTTAACTCAACTGCTTCCTTGATGCTTTGGCAATCCTTTACTTGAGTTGTGTACTTTACTCTCGTACCACTTCTCCAATTAATACCAATCCCCCATTGCTTCACTTTATCATCTATAAATACATTATTTGCATTCAATTTCTGTAATATCTCATCCGCTTTTTTATACATTCTTCTCGCTCTACAATATCCTCTATCTCGTATCATCTTATTTATTTGATACTCAGACAATTTGCATAATGATGTATCGATTTTATTACTAGTTGGTTTATAGAGATGCTTTGGTAGTACTTTACTACCTCCACTTTTGATAGATGATGGTTTATTGTCTTGACGAGTTGCAAATGCTTCGAATGATGCTCGTCTTCCGGTATCTCTATTCAATAGTTGCAATGACCGGGCAACAACTGATTCTATTTGACCTCCCTTAGATATGCGCGTATAGTACCGACTGCAACGGCTACATGGCTGCCGTAAGAGTATGTTCATACTATGTACGTACACTACTTCACTTGTTATATATTATTATAGAAATAATATTATGATTAATTTTGGTATCTAATCAACTACTCCAAAACTCCCCCATTGTCATACTAAATATAATAAACAATAGCAACCTCAGCTCACAATTATTCGAACTATTGCAGTAGGCAGGAGCCCAATCTGCTACTTTTATTATCTACTTTTCTCTTGGTGCTGTTAGTAAATATCGTAATGGGAACTGAAGAATATGTTGCTCGCCAGAATGCGAAGTATCTTTCAGCATCATCAAAAGCTGGCAACAAAGCATAAAAATGCCGATTGTCGACGGAAGATCTTGACTACCATACGATATATTATTTTGATAACCTCACCCTAGAACAATAAGAGAGTATATATAATAATTATGTTGGCGGCCCGTCGTTTGTCCGCTAGGGCACGCACTCCTCGGGCATCAACAACAAATTCATCAATATCAAAATCCAATGGCATATCCTCATCCATCAATACTACTACCACAACTCGCAGTAGATCAACCATATCAAAAGCAGCCGCAGTAGGCTCCTCTACCTCGCTTAGATCACAAATCCCATCATTATTCTATTCAACTGAAAAAATCCTATCACTCCGTACAAACAATTCCGATACCACCACACATCCCAAAACAATCTATGACCCATCACGTGAAACTGAGAATTGTGGTGTGGGCTTAGTTGCCTCATTGAAGAGTGTGGCGAGTCGGAAGGTAGTTGAGGATGCCGATGAGATGTTAATTAGGATGAGTCATAGGGGAGGCGTGGGATGTTGTCCTGCTAGTGGTGATGGTGCTGGTAAGTGTGTTTATATATGTTTTCTTATTGCAATTGCAAAATTAATTATATGTTCTTTTTATGGTATCTAACAATATACCACTCATTCTACATATAAAAACAGGTATGCTATTTGGTATGCCAGATGCCTTCATGCGTACCAAGGCAAAGGAAGCACTAGGCATCGATTTACCACCATTAGGCGAATATGCCGTGGGTAATGTCTTCTTCCCACCTGAAAATCCAGATGTATTAAATGATTGCAAGTCTATATTAGAACGATTAACAAAGCAACGTGGATTAACGGTGTTGGGATGGCGTCCTGTGCCTGTGGATAATACCATGTTGGGTCAGGATCCGTTGGATTCGGAGCCTGATACTGAACAGGCAAGTTTGTATTATTTGTTGCTATATCTTTTATACTGCTTATGTTGTGGTATTATTGGATGGTATCTAACTAACTTTTGTTCCATCTTTGCAACATTCCAGTTCTTCATTGCCAATAGCGGTGCAAAGAAACTATCACCCCGTGACTTTGAACGTGAACTATTCCGTGTTCGTAAAATGGCAGAGGAAGAAGCAGCCGCCATGCTCGGTCCTGAAAGTGGATTCTACATTAATTCACTATCCTCACAAACAATTACCTACAAGGGACAATTAACACCCGAACAGGTATCTCAATACTACCTTGATATTAAGGATAAGACCTTCATCTCACACTTGAGTTTAGTCCATAGTCGTTTCTCCACCAACACTTTCCCAAGTTGGGAACGTGCCCAGCCTATCCGTATGATGTGTCACAATGGTGAAATTAATACATTACGTGGTAATAAGAATTGGATGTTTAGTAGAGGTGGATTAATGGCATCAGATTACTTTGGTAATGATACACATCAACTCTTGCCAGCAACGAGTGATAATATGAGTGATTCTGGTAACTTTGATAGTGTATTGGAATTAATGGCCAAGGCAAGTGAACGTAGTTTACCCGAGGCTGTCATGATGATGATTCCCGAGGCATGGCAGGACAATCCAAATTTGAGTGAGAGTAAGAAGTCCTTCTATGAGTACAACTCGTGTCTCATGGAACCTTGGGATGGACCTGCCATGGTTGCATTCACTGATGGACGGTACATTGGTGCCACACTTGATAGGAATGGATTACGTCCATCGCGATATTATGTTACCAAGGATGATCATGTGGTATTATCATCTGAAATTGGTGTCATTCCTGAATTACAGGACTCAGAAGTGAAGATTAAGCATCGTTTAGAGCCTGGTAAAATGTTCTTGGTTGATTTTGAAACAGAACGTATTGTGCCTGATGATGAGATTAAGGAACAAATTGCAGCACTACAACCATATGGGGATTGGGTTGAAGAGAAGTTGATTGATTTAGAAAAGTGGACTGAAGAGAAGGGTGTTAAGGCTGCTCCATTTGACTTTTCACAAACCAATCGCAAGTTGAATACCTTTGGATATTCGGGTGAACGTCTTGAAATGTTGTTACTTCCCATGGCTATTGGTGGTAAGGAGGCATTGGGTAGTATGGGAAATGATGCTGCTTTGGCTGTCCTGTCAGAAAAGCCACGTCAGGTTAATGAATACTTCAAGCAACTCTTTGCACAGGTGACAAATCCTCCCATTGACCCTATCCGTGAGGAGATTGTTATGAGTTTAGTATGTCCCGTTGGACCTGAGGGTAACTTGTTATCTGACCCTGCAAAGGAACATTGTGCTCGGTTGAATGTTAGGCATCCAGTGTTGACATTAGATGAGATGGAAACATTGAAGAACAAGGTTTACAAAGATAAAGATGGAAACAAGGCATTTTCAACACACGTTATTGATTGCACATTCCCTGCTGGATCTGGCCCAGACGGTATGCTTCAGGTGAGTTTGTGTTCATGTATTTGTGTTTGGTATGTTGAATACACCCGAGCCATTATTCTCTAACACAACCTTTCTTGTCATTAGGCACTTGAACGAATCTGTGACGAGGCTGCCGAAGCCATTCAAGGATCGTTGGGAGAAAAGGGAACAGAGGCCATCATCCTTTCCGATCGTCTAACTGGTCCTGATCGTATGGCACTACCATCTCTCATCTCTGCTGGAGCTGTACATCAACACTTACTTAAGACTAAACAACGTCCCAAGGCTGCCATATTTTCCGAGGCTGGCGATTGTAAGGAGGTGCATGATTATGCTACCATCTTTGGTTTTGGATGTGATGGAGTGTGCCCTTATATGGCCTACGAGGCATTATGTAAGATGAATGCTGATGGTTTGGTAGAAGCCAAGAGTAAGCAGGAATACAGTGATGATGAGATCATGACAAATTATAGAAAGGCAGTAGGAAAAGGGTTGCTAAAAGTCATGAGTAAGATGGGTATTTCAACACTTCAAAGTTACAAGGGTGCACAAGTCTTCGAGGCTGTAGGATTGGCTGATGAGATTGTCTCCCGATGCTTCACAGGCACTACAACACGTATTCAGGGTACTGACTTTGAGGCGCTATACAGAGATTTAGAACGGCTGCACCATATTGGATATCCTGACAATTCTAACAGTCCAATTCTAGTACAGAATGATGGCCAGTTGCATTACCGTGATGGCGGAGAAGCCCATTTAAACACTCCTGGTGGAATGGCAAACCTGCAAGTGAGTAGTATATTGCTGCAGTATGTCTTTGTAGGTGTGTTACTCGTTTGAATGTACACTAAAACACTTTCGTCTCACATCTTACCATGATCACAGATTGCGGCACGAACCAACTCTCGTGAGGCATACAAGGAATATGCTCGGATTACCAATGAACAGAATATGAAGGTAACTCTTCGTGGACAGTTGAAGTTCAAGTTTGATCCATCACGTTCTGTGCCCTTGGAGGAAGTCGAGCCCGTGAAGGAAATTGTCAAGAGATTTGCCACCGGTGCCATGTCTCTAGGATCAATTAGTCAAGAAGCTCATGAGACTCTGGCAAAGGCAATGAATGCTTTGGGTGGACGATCTAACACCGGAGAGGGTGGAGAAGATCCCAAGCGTTTCCTCGACAATCGTAGATCAAGTATCAAGCAGGTTGCGTCAGGACGTTTTGGAGTAACTTCTCATTATCTAGCAAACAGTGATCAAATCCAAATCAAGATGGCACAGGGAGCCAAGCCCGGCGAGGGAGGAGAGTTACCAGGCTTCAAGGTTTCAGAGTACATTGCCGAGTGTCGAGGAACGACACCAGGTGTTGGCCTAATCTCACCACCACCTCATCATGATATCTATTCCATTGAGGATCTTGCTCAACTCATTCACGATTTGAAGAATGCACAACCAACAGGAGAAGTCTCCACCAAGCTTGTTTCAGAAGTAGGTGTGGGTGTAGTTGCTGCGGGTGTAGCCAAGGCACTTTCCGATCATATCACGATTAGTGGCCACGATGGAGGTACAGGAGCCGCGGCATGGACAGGCCTCAAGGGTGCTGGTCTTCCTTGGGAGCTTGGACTTGCAGAGACACAGCAAACTCTAGTTCTTAATGGATTGCGTGACCGCATCAAGCTTCAAACTGATGGGCAGCTCAAGACTGGACGTGATGTTGCAATTGCTTGTTTACTTGGAGCTGAGGAATTCGGCTTTGCCACTGGTCCTCTCATTGCCATGGGTTGTATCATGATGCGTAAATGTCATCTGAATACTTGTCCTGTCGGAGTTGCTACACAAGATGAGGAACTGAGAAAGAAGTTTGCAGGACAGCCAGAACATGTAATGAACTACTTCTTCTTGATGGCTGAGGAAATTCGTGAAATCATGGCCAAGTTGGGTTATCGCAAGATGGAAGACATGATTGGTCAAACACAACACTTGGAGGTGAATAAGCGTGGATTACATTACAAGAGCCGTGGTCTCGACTTATCACCTCTTTTAACGCCAGCATCGGAACTTAACCCTGCTGCCGGAATCCGCAATCTGAATACACAAGAACACGGTCTTGATAAGGCTAAGGACAATGTCCTGATAGAGAAGGCCAGAGATGCACTCGAGAATGGAACACCTGTGCAATTCGAGGAGGAAATTAACAACTTGAACCGTACATGTGGAACCATGCTTTCCTATGAAATCTCCAAGAAGTACGGCAAGGCTGGCTTACCAGATGATACCATTCAAATCAATATGAAGGGTCACGCAGGTCAGTCATTTGGATTCACCCTCGCCAAGGGAGTTACCATGACTGTAGAAGGTGATGCCAATGATTACACCGGAAAGGGTCTCTCGGGAGGAAAGATTGCTGTCTTCCCATCTCAAGATGTCATTAGTGATGGATTTGTTCCCGAGGATAATGTTGTTGTTGGAAACGTATGTCTATACGGAGCTACTTCTGGCAAGGCCTTCTTCCGTGGCAAGGCTGGAGAACGTTTCTGCGTGAGAAACTCTGGTGCTTTGGCTGTTGTTGAGGGTACTGGTGATCACTGTGCCGAGTACATGACAGGTGGAGATCTTGTTGTACTTGGAGAGACAGGTCGTAACTTTGGAGCTGGTATGTCAGGTGGCATTGCCTATGTTTATGATCCAGATGGCAAGTTCCCCGAGCGATGTAACATGGGTCTGGTAGGATTGGAGACAATTGATACTATCGAGGAGAAGGAGAAGGTATTTGATTTCGTTCGGCAACATGTGGAAATGACTGGTTCGCCTGTTGGACAGAGAATGTTGGAGAACTGGGATGTTGAGCACAAGAATTTTACAAAAGTTTTCCCTCATGACTACAAGCGCGTCTTAGAAGAGAGACAGGCTGCGCAAAAGCAAATGGCGGCATAGGTTTTAGATGTCAGTGACATTTAGTGAGTGTGAGTAGTGAATAGTAACTCTGTACATAGATCTATGTTGTTCAATCTATTCAACTATCCAAATATCTCACACATTGTTACATTCAATATCCAAACATCTCACACATAGTAACTTCAATATCTAATCAACAACTTTGATCTCGCGTAGACCTAATTGTAGAGATACAAGTAACATGTGAGATAAATCAGTTGGAGATAATCATTTTATGTCATGGAGGGCACTTACACTGTGTCGTCTTTAGCCTTGCATCTTCGTCAGTGATCTCATACCATGATCCTTCACTCATACGCAAGAATCTTCCACAATCTGCCTTCACCTTCTGCACAATCTCCTTCAGTTAATATGAATTAATAAAGATCAGTTCAGTTCATCTAGTTCATAAGTACAGGTTTCAAATGAACATATAAAGCGCTTACCTCAGAGAGTGTCTTCTTGTCTACCTTTCGAGCTTGCTGGTAGACACTCCGCATCTGAGTAACATAATCACGGAAACGTACATTACCCTTGTGAATAGTGGTCATTCCGCCACGACCACAAAGGACATCTAAATCGGTCGGTGAATCGATAGATGCCTTCTTACTTCCCCTCGTTGCACGTTTCTTTGGAGGCTTGGGCTTGGGATCGATCTTCTTGGCGGCGGACGACACTTTCTTCACGGTACGACTAGATGACTTGACTTTAGTCTTCTTCTTCTTGGCCTTGAAAGGAACTTCAGACCATTTTGATGCAACCTTGGTTGTCGATCTAGCCTTCTGCTTGGAAGGAGAATTACCAGTAGAAGTAGAATCAATCTCCGTCATGTCACTAAACACAAACTTATCATGCAATGGAGTTGATGTTGCCGAAGACAATCCCGCTGCATGAAGATAGAGCTGGCCTGGAGGACTAGTACTACTAGTATTAGTAGTACCAGTGTTGGTGTCCTTCTTACTTGCACTAAAGGTGAGCTGTTCTTGAATAGTTGGATTGGTCGCATAAGTGCCGCTCATCTTCTTAACAGCTAATGGTGTGAAAGATACCCCAGTCTCACCTGTAGAGTCTTGAAGATACAGCTTCGTATCATATTGATTTGATACCTCCCTACATGAAGGATGACACTGACAATATAAGGTGGGGGTATTATCTTGATTGTGAGAGGATGTAGTACGGTTCATCTTGTTGGAGGTAGTTGGAGTATCCTCTTTAGATGATGCATGATGATATACATGCTGCTTGGTCATACCAATGCCACCATTTTCCGTCGATGGGAGAAGTTGGTATGGTTGACTTGTTGTATACATACTACCTCTCGACTGTTTGAATGTTCTCATTGGTGAGATGGATACAAACGAGGTTGAGGATACAGCATAGGAGAGAGGTTGTTGATGTTGTTGTTGTTGTTGTTGTTGTTGTTGTTGTTTGTATCCTCTACTTCCAAGAGATGCAGCAGCAGCTTGGGATTGAAGGGCAGTCATAGGTTCCATACCACCATTCAAGAGATCTTCTTGACTACTACAAATACCAACCTCGGATCTTACCAACGATTGCAACTCTAATCCTCGTGAGAAGAAGGATTCATCTCTTGGCATAGTACGAAGTTGAACTTTTACTTGTGCCATGAGATAGTCCCAAATGATGGCCGAGGAGCTAGTGTTAGTAGTTGCGTTGGTGCTCAAGTTGATAAGAGGTTGACTAGAGCTTTGTAGTTCATGATGCATATTGAATGGAGTAGGTGGTAGTGGTAGCTGTTGGATATAATTGTTGCCGTGGTTGGTATCGTCATCTTGTGAAGATAGCAGCAGGCCAGGAGTAGGCGGAGGATGATTGGTCATGTTGAGATTGCTGTTACTCTTCTTTGCAGATTGTTGGCGTGTAGTGATTGTCATGCTATGAGGTATGAGTATTGCAATAGTATGATAAGGATATGGGAGATATTAGTACGGTCTATGCAGGATTGAGAGTTACAATTCAACTCTTACCTTCTAAATCGCGAGTTGTTGATATTATGTATTGCTATGCGATGTTACGTGCTCTTGGTGCTGTATGTTTATGATCTATGGTCTAGTGAGTGTTGTGTTGTGTTGTGTTATGATCAAAGGCTAAACATCTCTAAACGAATGCTATGGTTAGAGAGAGGTTATTGCTGTGCATGGAGACTTGAGAGAGAGAGGAGACAAACGATTACTGCATAGACAAATACTGCACAGAAACTGCGGCGATGTACATGAAAATCTAATATGACTTGTGAAGTAAGATGACTGCTTTGCGATTAACCTCATTGCACAAGGATAAATATATCAAACAACAACAATAGTATTATATCACATGCACCGTCACATCACCATACATCAAGCATATACATCATAACAATCATAATGAACTATCGAAGAAGGTCAAAGCCTCAATCATTCATGGCAACAATTGCTGCCGATCTCGATGCAGCACTCGCTCCTATTATTACAGCGCCACTCCGTTATTGCTGTTGCCATCCATTAGATTATGATATATCAGATGATACATCCGAAGATTTATCCTACTACTATAAAAGTCGTCGAGGAGATTATCGATATGCTACTACTCAAGCAAGACATAATATGAATGGAGGAGCTGCTCAATATCCTCGCAAGTCGTCCAAGAAGAAGGAAGAGAAAGTCAACATCTCTAGACACCAGAGGAGTGTCAGTAGTTGCTCAACACTGAAGACTCGTAACACATTCAAACAACAGCATCAACATGATCAATATCAAGGAAGCAATCTACTATACAACAACGATGTAGATGATAATATGGAGGAGCCACCTGACATTACAAGATATCCCATCCTTGGCTCCTCGATGATACCAATCCCAAGAAGATACGCCTTGAGTGTTAGTACTTCTGAATCTTCATCTACTCGTTCATTGTCATCAAGTAGTCAAGATATGTCTCTTTCATTTGACGAGGAAGTTGATCTATGAACGTTGAGGCGAATCGAATGTAGAGAGTTGTGCCTGATAAGATACTTCATCGACAGTTCATGTGTTGTTGTTGTTGATTGTGTGGATATCGAATTGTATTGTAGATGTATTGTAACTTATATAAATGTACCTGTTTGTATCAAACTGCATATGATGTGTATCAAACATTCCTAGCTTTGTCAACAAGGATATCAAAAGAGTCAGGATACAAGGAAGGATACTCCAAAAGAATGTGTTTGATAAAATTGAAAGTTTATGTAGCGATGCAGATTACTCTATATCATATAGTCTACACCACCACATTCCAATCCATTACTGTTCAACTGGAAAGATATCACATACGAGACCACTGTTTGTTAATGCCTCTTTGTAGTACTCGGCATGTTCTTGACAATACTCTCCAATGATTGCTTCACCGTGCTTATGTGCTTGCATCATCTTACGATATGAATCCTCTTCGAATAGATGAGCATCTTGTACAAGACACCGACAGATATAACTTCGTGTATTACTTTCATCATTAAATAACTTGAGAGTCCACATCTCATATGATTCATCATCATCATTAAGCTCACTTGACTTGTCAGCGTAGTTGTTCGATCGTTCTTGGATAGTAGTTGACGATGTGACAAGGACGGGAGTATCTTCTTTCACAAGAGTAGGACTCTCTATCATACTATAGACTGCTACCATTTCAACGGTGGTAGCAGTAGTAGATGTTCGAACGGTCATACTTGTAGATCTAAGTCGAGACGAGACCTCAGTTGATGAGAGAGTAAAGGCATCAACAATTACTTGAGATGACGAAGTAGCAAGCATGAAGATACCGACGGAGAAGAGGAAGTGTGAAAGCATGTTTGTGTTTGGATGTTGATTGATATGTAATGTTGAGAGTAGAATGAACCGATGAATCAGTTTTATGTGCATATGTGTTTGCTATGCTATGCAGTTTGATATTTGTGCAGTATTAGTCTGTGCATTATTGACTGTTACTCGTGCGTAGTGAGAAGATACTCAGAGAAGCTGCACAGAAGGATGACCACTCTAGATATGAAAGACTACTTTGATCTGTCTCATACAGGCTATAATAATATAAACTGCATAGAGATATATTACATATCATTCGCCGTACACATACATACAACAGCACACAACCAGCAACACAACTTATCAAAACACAACATTCATAACATGACGATGACAAACCACAAGAACAACGAGTGGGGTGATGTTAATGCTCAGCTAGACTACTTTACCAATGCAGGTTTAAGCATTGATTCCATTTACAACTCAGCACTTACAACCGATAAGCTATTATCAATCTCTCCTATCAAGTCAACACCATCCAACAAGGAGACGACCACTACTTGGTATCTTGCAACAGAAGATCAGCTCGAGTATCCTCGTGATTGTGAAGAGGATCTTCTAAGTAGTGACAGCATCAATTTACCTCCTCTTCCTTCTACTCCACCAATGTCTTCACCTTTAGTTGATAAACAAGGTATGAAGGTTTGCATCGACAAAGTTGCATTGCTTGCCCAGAGAAGAAGTAAGTTGCAAGAAGAAGTACAAGATATGAAAGTTTGTATTGACAAGGTTGCATTGTTTTCCAACAGACGACCACAAAGAAGCAAGGCCAAGCATCAGATTTCAGCATTGCAACGTCAAGCACTCAAGTATTATAAGAAGAAGAATAAGGCTAGGCATACAACAACAACAAAGAAGTTATCAAACAAAGGTATCAAATCACCCACTGCAAACGATATCCTTCGTGGCAGAGGTCGAACAACAAACAGTCACGAGGGAAATATGAAGCTGAGAGATGAGGCACGAAAGTTACGAGACGACTATCAGGATGGAAATTATGGAACGTCAGAGAAGAAGTATCTATACTCACTTGAGCTTGTAGAGAGAGTTAGATCATACGGTGGACGTTTCTTAGAAAAGAGAGGCGATCTTTGGTATGAGATGAGTGAAGAGGATACTCGGAAGAAAGCTGCTCAAGGTGAGATATCTTCTTATTGATGTGTAGATCGTCTTTCTCATCTTGCAGATACTTACTTTTGTTTTATCATTAAATCATTTCCAGTACTCCGTGAGAAGAGATGGGAATAGTCGGTAGTAGAAGTGGAAGTTGAGGAAGTGAGTGGACGGTTGATACAGTTGTATAGAAATCAGATGATCGAAGTGTCATGGTATGGATAGAGATGAACGAATGTAAAGAGAGCTGCCTAAAGTAATATGTGTTGTCATCTCTACATCGATAGTTTATCTATCATCTTGCAACAAGTTATTGTTATTGACGTGTACAAGTGACAAATAGTATAGAGGAGAAGAAGATCGAGATTAGAAGTCTGAATAGGATACTTTTAAACTTGGTATTAATAGTATGTTAGATCTCTACTCAAGACTACATCATGTACTTGTCATGGTTGGTATAGATATAAATGATGTTCATCTATGCATACCACTTCGTCTTGAGATACACTGTTCGACTAGCTGCTCGGCTATGAGGAGATACCTTTCAACTTCCTCTTCTCCAACATTATGATTCATATTAGATATAGCATCTGATAGACACGATGAGAACTCTCTATCATCGTCAGAATCACCAACTAATAGCTCTAACATGTCATGAATACCTTCATCTTTAACTTGATCGGCCGTCATATCAACCACAAGACTCTGCTGTGCGAGTGACCCACATGATACCGCAACACTCTCCAAGAAGCCACGACGAGAGACTGATGATGACGATGTGCATAATGTTGAGGTCTGTGTCATACCTAATCGAGTAGCAGTAGAAGAAGACTGTATACTTGTCGGAAGACTTGTGGTGTGTTTATATGATTGATTAGTAGCAGATGTAGACGATGATGAAAGAGTGAATGCATTTGATTGGTTGAGTTCAAGAGCAAGGATACCAACGATGAGGAAGTAGTACGAGTACATGATGATTGAATGAATGATAGTAGTAGATTGTGATTGTTTGTTGGTTTATGAGATTATGAGTAGAATACTTCATCTTCTTCCATGCAGTTTCTGCTCTATTGCAATGCAATGCAATCCAAGATGTGATGAATAGCAATGCTGCACAGAGACATATTCTAACACAAATTAGCACAGAGATGTCGTATCACATAAGATACTCTAGGCCTTCCATTTGCCTGCAGCACTCTCATACCATTCATTATCATTTCTTACAACAACCACAACCAATGATGAACGCTTGCTGCTATCTCCTTCGACGATACTTCTTCAAGAAGATCTCTATCCACTCACATTCCAAACGCCACGAGATACATGATTGGGATACCGTATCTCAAGGGAGAAGAAGCTTGCTGCTATCCTTGAGGCGTGTAGATATACCTCCGAATCAAAGTCTACAATTGCTGCCAACAATTGCATATCAAACATTGAAGCTGACTGGGAAACGTTGGATGATCATGAAACAATGATGAAACGTCAAGCTTGGGGTGTACTCTTGACTTTGAATGGCGAGAAGGAACCTACTTCTTTGACTTTAGCATTAGATGTTGCAAGTCAATTCAATACCAACTGCATCCTTCATGAAGCCATTGAACTCGGTACCGAAGCACATTTGCTAATACAACTGGCTACTCGATTCCCAATCTTGCTATCACAAATCGATGGCAATGGGAGATATCCTCTCCATGTAGCCTGTCTACATGGAGCATCTAAAGAGTTTGTCAAATTTTGTATTGAATTGAATCCTTCGGCTGTTACCACTACAGATATCGAGGGTAACGATCCTATTCATCTACTTTGTAAAGGTACTTGGAAGGGTTGTTGGGATCATCATAAAGACAAGCAAACTGTAAAGACTGCAAAGTTTGTTGATCATCACATGAGGAGTATCCTCTGGATGCTACACAATGCAGGTACCCCGTCATCTGTCGTATTCGAAGATGAAGAAGGAGTAGGATTGATTGAACATGCTATCGAAGCTCATCTTAGTAAGTTCTTTATCAAGGAACTACAAGACATGATTATAACTTTCAACGAGGAAAAGATTCGTAAGAAGATTGCAAATCAAAATAGATGTATCGAAGATACTCGTCATTCGAAGAGAAGTAGGCTGAAACAGAGTAGTAGTCGTCCGTTCATCTAATAGTAGTATCTTTGGTTTGAAATGTTGACTATCCATTGATTTGATATTGTATCTCTACTATGTCATGCAACTTAAAAGATAAAGACTCATTATGATTCTAAGATATGAGCATCGTATGTTTTGTAGATTATTCGTAGACTTGTGATGTGACTGGAGATATACTTCATTTGATAGTGACGATAAAGATCAGCTTTACAATAACTCTATTAGAGACCACTATCATTCTCATCTTATACAAAATCACATATATGAAGTATCTCCTCTTCCGACTGATTGTTAGAGAGGTATCTTTCCTTTTCTAGTAGTCGAGGATAGATAGAAGTGGAAGGCACTAAATCATGCTAATGTTGCAATATCTTCTTGATTATCATTCTCACTTCTGTTGTTCCTATGAGTATCAGTAAATGTGAAGTTGTTCATCTCTCTCCTCGATCGTCTCCTCAGTTACTTTGGTACTCTGTTTGATATTATACGTTTCAACCCACTCATTAACTTCATTCAAAACTTGTCTATAAGCAGCTGCAGCTTGTACATCTCTAGATTCGATAACTTCCAAAGCCGTCATCAGAAGTGATTCTCTTACTTGCAGGCAGGACAAGCAGTATCTGATATAGTGATGTTTGAATTGCCTTGTCATAAGTTGTATTTGTAGTAGAAGTATCTTCATCGTTGGACGAGTATCCCTCATCGTCAAGAGTAGAATCGACTTGAGCTTGCTCTCATCTTGATATATTGATATACTAGGTTGCACACTTAGTTGGTTGCCTGAGCAAGATATCAAAGCTGCACAGAGATTGGTTCACGGAGAGACATCTGATTGTTTGAGATGAGAACACGTCGTCAATTGGCCTGCTAATGAAAATACTTCATAGAGCAATGCTGCACAGAGAATGATAAGTTAACTCCATTGTTCATATCATAATATCGATCACTTCTTCTCTTCATACATCAACACTTCCAGATTCTATACATCCTCTCAATCATCAACTACTACACTATCACATTCATCGTCATCAATCATGGTCTATCCAAAGTCTCAAGCTCTACCTCCAAGCCCCGCCAAGCTAGCCAGAATGTCAAACAGCAGTACTACTTCACCACAAAATGATGACGATGATACTACTATCATTACATCCAACATATCTCCTCTTCGTATTCAGTATCCTCAAGCTCAAGTAGCGACTACTACTCAAGTAGTATCATTAGGAGATGCTGCTGCTCTCAACTTGCTCATTGGAATGATTGACAATTGTACTACAATGATTAGTATGCAAAATAAAACTCTCAAGAGTATGCAAGAAGGACATTCTGAGAGTTGTGCACTATTCATCAAGAAGTTTGCCGAACTTGTATCTCATGTCAAGAACCTCGACGATCGTATCACAGCTATTGAAGGAGAAACCAATGCGAATACAAAACAGATTACCAAGATCGAACAAGCCATTGATGGAACTACAGATACTTTGGATATCATTCAGAGTCGTTTAGGTACCACTGCAAGTCGAGTCTCACGCATTGAGAATCTCATTATTCGATCCAGTAGCAAGAAGAGAAAGAGGGTTAGCATGTGATAGAGATGAAGGATACCTCTCATAGTCCTATGCTATGTAGAGATTCTTCTTTGATATGAACATACACTCGAATCCTTCTTGATTGGTATTCATATAGATATATAAATATAGAGACATATCTTATTGTCGATATCATCTTCTTGTCTACCTGCATGACATAATATGTACATGTGATCATTATCAACTTTTTATCTTTATCTCCTTGTCTATTCCTATATCTCTACATCACAGACCACAAACAACACATTACACTAGACTACATTCTATAAGCATACGATTAATCAATACTGAATGTCTTTACAATTAAGATTAGTTTCTATCACAATCATCCTCAACCATGATCTAGTTAGTACTAGCTCAAAGCAACACAAGTCGGATGAGAGGTATCCTGATATAGGTACTTGGACGCTCAGACGATTAGTAAGGACAACAAACAACAGAGATCATATACTTTAGACACATTTCATACACCACTGACAAACATAATACCCTTCTCTCCATTATACAGTCCTTTCTTAGCAGCACTTTCTACCCAATACTGCTTCCTTCCCCTTCCAATAACGATGCCCTTGCCAGTATTCTTGATCCTTGAATATTCTTCTTTGAGCTCATCTGGAATGAAGATACACTGCCTGCAAATAGATGTATAAGAAGAAAGTAGGATAATAATTCATTAGATAAGATATGACCAACAGTAAATCATAACAACTAACGATCTATGAGGATACTCACTCGATATGATCTCTCTGGAAACGAAGGGCAGCCGAATAGATCCTTTCGAGAGATCGTGGATACACGGCCGACCTCGGTGCACGTTGATGAAGAGGAACATGCTTACAGAATCGGCATCGGAAGCCAACCGTACCATTATAGCGAGCAACTCGACCAATGTTTGTTGTTACATCTGTCTTCATACTCAACTGGGTATCTTTTGACGATACGGCGGCAGCATCCTTGAAAGAATCAACAACAAAGCCTTCCCAGATATCACGACGAATGAGACTATGAACAGGATTAATATACTTGTCATCGTCTTTGTCATGTAGGATGAATGACTCCTTGTTCACTTGCTGCTGCTTCTTGTCAGTATCCTGAATGACAGCTAACGATTGGAAACGACGAGATGAAGTAGCAGCCATTGCAATCTCATCTGAACATTCCCATACACGATGAGAGCTACCCACTGAACACTTGCTAAACTTGATGATTAGACGGAGCTTGATATCATGTTTGTCGGTAGTATTAATCAATGGTTTGCATACCGTTGTTGTATCAATCTTGAAACGCTTCTTGGGAGGACCAGTTGAAGTGTAAGATACCTTTGCAACTTGGACATTATGTTGCTTTGTCGGTGCAGGTGGTGGATAAAAAGTTAGAAGGCCTCTCTTCTTTTGTAGCGGTGTGTTGATACTCTTATCCATATACTTGGCTGCTTTAAGTAGAAGACCAAGGCGACTAGATGAGAGGTTTCTGTCGTTGACTTGGGTAAACATGTTGTCGTCTTGCTTGTTATTGTTGGATGATGAGATAGATGTGAGTAATTGCTGCTGAAAGTATGAATTATGAGATCTAAGCCTCTGATTGTGTTGTGATGTATTTGTGCCACGCATTTCTCTGTGCTATGCAGTATTGACGAGGAGAAGAAGGCCATTATCTCTCTGTCTCTGTGCTGTTTGATCTGTGCTAGCACAGTCGGTGAAGTGGTGACTGACGAGAAGTCATCAGACTTGCGACATAATCCTCTATGCAGTTTTGACATTGCATAAGAACCACATAGATTTTGTTGTACCCTGAAGTGGAGTCGACTAGATGCTAAACTGCATAACCCGCACATCATAATTATACTCTCATCCTCATACATATACAGATAGCTTGCCATCAGTGCATCCATATCTCAAACCATCGTCGACCACACTACTAGCGGTATCCTCTCATTCAACACATACACAAGATGACAACAACAAACTGCGGCACCGATGAGGCATCTTTCAATTTGGATATGCAAGAACGTTTCCAATGGCACAAACAGAATGAAAGGACAAGGTATATGTGCTCTGATTATACCAATCCATTGCAATACACATCATCAACTGATGGTGATTGGCAAGAGAGATTACAAGGTATCCTGGATAACCGCAAAAAAGTACTCGTATGGCTTTATGAATGTAGCAATGAGCTTGGTATTCCTAGTCGAGTCATGAGTACTGCCGTCTACATATTTGATCGATACTTATCCACCTTTGTACCGGCATATGTCAAGAGAGAACTTGCATTTCTTGAATATGATTTGCAAAATAGTGCGTTAGCATCTTTGTTCATTACTATTAAATCACTGTTCGTGTATCGACATGACATTCGAGAGGTTGTTCAAAGCTTTGGTGGGTTTACTAAACAAGTAGTCAAAGACAAAGTTGAAATCAGCATATTGATGGCACTGGATTGGAATATCGTCTACTCGCCTCCAATTGAAATCATTGAACATTTGCTCTCTGTCCTTCCTCGCCCATGTGAGTATGACGAAGGGCACAAGGAGGCATTTGTGAGATTTCATATTTCTGTTCTACATCAGGCTAGCCGTCTCACAAGGCAGGCTGAATGGATGGGTGACTTCATTATCAAGTATCCTCCATCAACGATAGCACTTGCTGCTCTATCGATTGCAATTGAGAACCAACCTGATGCCACGGGTATCCCCATCTTTATTCTAGTGCCTCCCTGCCGCTGGTGCGAGATTGAAATCAACAAGAAAGGCATAGACGTCAGCTTTGATGATGAAGATGTAATACTATGCCGCAAGGATATGATGCATCACTTCTTCCCAACTAAGGCAATCAATAAAGATACCTCTGAAAGAGTAACTGGCACAGACAGTCCTACTACAGTTGCTGCTGAAGTTCATAAGCGTCGCCGTACTACCAAGAAGCGTAATAGCTTTGCTGCAAAGTCTGCTTAGACATCGGTGGGGGTGTTTTATAGTATATATAGGATTGTTTTGTTTAGCTGTAATGTCTAAGTTTTATTTGTGCACCAAGATGACATGGTCAGAGGCCAAGAACAAGTGTGGTGTAGGGGGTAGTAAGAATCCAAATAAGGCAATACAAGTTTGATTTGCCGTATCAATCGATTATCTTTCAATTAGATTACCTCGTATCTAATAGAGGGCTCAGTTGTTATTGTGCTTCTTTTATCTTGTTTCCTTCTTGCCTTGTCGTTGATCTTTTCTTTTCTCTTTTCTTTGCTACTTGGCTTTGGAGTGTAACGGTAGACTACCTCATCCAATCACATTCTTCCACATGTTCAAAAGCAATGTAGGCAGGTATAATGCATCTTCTCCATTCCTTCTAAATAAATCTATTCGAAGTGGAGCAATAATATTGGACATAAGCTGAAATGTCATAGGCTCGTATGAGGCGAGATATACTCACAGCAACCCTGGTTGCCTTGTAATCCAATATTCACCAAAGTTTGGACCAATCATCGATGAAAGGATCAGTTGTGCACATCTCCTTACACTCATCTTTGATCTATCATCGGCAAACAGAGATTGATCATGTCTCTTTCCACTAATCCCACTTTTCAAAGAGCTACTCCATAGATTAGTTGCCGTTGCACCAGGTAGTACTAAATCTACTCTTAACCATGACCTTTCCTCAGCTGCCAATGAAGCAAAGTACGATCTCAAAGCATGTTTTGTCGAAGAATATACTGAGTTGAGTGGTGATATTCCTCTAGCCATCAAACTAGCTACTGTAACTATGTGTCCATATCCTCGTTCTTTCCATTTATCGTTCTGTATCAGCTTTTGTGATAGACTAGCAGGTCCGATGAAATTGGTCTGCATCAATTGTGGAATAGCATCATCAAGCTGTGTCTCAAGTGCTGGACTGATTTGATACTGACCAGCATTGAGGATAAGTATATCGATGCCCGAAGACGCTGCTGCTTCCAAAGCAGTTTGTACGGCCTCATTTAGAATTGCTGGTTCTGATGCCATATCAAATGGCACCACTGATACTAGTATCTCCCTTCCATCACTCGACCGACAAGTTTGAGCAACCGATTCTAATCTATTGATGTTTCTACCAGATAATATCAAATGACTTACGCCGGTATAAGATAATTGTATAGCCAACTCAGCACCTATTCCACTCGATGCACCTGTTATCCATATTGTCTTGTTTTGTAATTGTGGTAGAGAATCAGGTAAGAAGACACGCCTGTCGTCATCACCACTGTCTCTTTCACTATACTTTGTGATATAAATATCATAAAAGTATAATAGAGGATTGGCGTCAAGGAACCAAATGAAATGCACTATAATCGATAAGAAGACGATAACGAATGCACGTCGGTACATATTGCAAATACTAATAGATATATATTATAAAAGATGCGATTTGCATCTTCCCGGATATCGATACTACCCCTGATATGTAGTTGCAATGCAAAATTGCAAAAGGATGATTTTTGTATCTTCCTTAATATTGAGACTATACTCCACTCCAAGCCAAACAACCACCAATCGAAGTGAACTTGATTAACTAAACCGTATGTGTGGTATATCAAATAGGTTACGCTGTGTATCACAGAGGCTTATATTCAGAAGTAAGTCCAAAGGAGGGGAGTATAGGCTTATTCTTAGTTTTAGTTAAAGATATAAGAACTTACCTTCCTAAATGCTTGTTATTTGTTAATTGGGGGATTAGACAACGATAATACCGCAGTAATCGCTCTCATATACTAATAATAAAGGATTTAGATCACTATTGCACTTTCGATTAGTGGTATTTTGGAGATCGTAGAATTGATATTGTGAGCGGCAAGAGTTTTACAAAAAGGTACACATCTTGTGCTTTTCCTTTACCTCTCTAGAGAGAGAGTAACAACAATATATACAACATGAGTACACAGCATACGTCAAAAAGGACAAAACTGAATGATGATTCTCCACAAAACATTATTTCTGGTTATAACAGTAGTGTAGATGTTCCTAGTAACGTGATGCATGTGCAGTTTCATCCAAGTGTTACAAAGATAGATAATGAGACATTTAAAGGGTGTACTCAATTGAGAGAAGTTATATTGAACGAGGGTCTTAGAAAGATCGGGAAAGGGGCATTTGCAGATTGTACATTACTTGAAAGGATTAAATTTCCTTCTACTGTCGTGAATATTGATGATAATGCATTCTCTGGTTGTACCCGATTAAGAGAAGTGGTACTAAATGAGGGTGTCACACAAATTGGGAAGCAGGCCTTTCATAAGTGTACATCATTACGTCGTATTGCAATCCCTTCTACTATTGGTGATATTGATTCAAGTTTATTTGAAGGATGTGCAAATTTGCTGGAGGTGAAGTTGAATGAGGGGATAAAGAGGATTAATAAGAATGCATTCATTGGCTGCTCCTCATTAGAGGGTATTACATTACCGTCTACTCTCACCGAGATCGGCGTTGGTACGTTTAAGGACTGTACTAGTTTGAGGGAGATATCCATACATAACGAGGATATGAAGATTGAAGATAATGCATTGCATTGGGCGACTGTAAGGGTACAGAATGACTCACAACTTTCTTTTGCTTTGGAACAGATAAAATTACCCAGTATCACTACTCGTTTAGATGGTATTAAGAATGAAAACGAAGATGAAGCAAACGAGATAATCGAAGTCATTGATTTTATCTGCAAATCTGACGCTAATGTTAATATTCTCAGGAGATTGAGTGGGATAACCGACCGTTTTGTACTAGAAAGGAGAGGCAATGAGCTATTTGTATCACCTTCAGCATTGGGAAATGGTGCTTATTGGAAGTTAGTACAAAAGAATATATTAAATCCGATAGTTCATTTGATCACCTGTCACGAAAAGAAGGAAGCCACAGTGTTATTTGAACTTGCTTTGTGGAAAGCCAAGATGGATCAAACAAATGCCAACAAACTCAATCGGGGAGCATATCGTGTAAAAGTTCCAGGGCCAATAATGGATACCATCTTGCAGTATGCATTTCCTCCCCAAAAGAGTGTTAGCCTAGTGATGCAGCCAACTTATGATGTTATCTTTATCAGGTTTCTCAATGGCAAAGTTATTACATGTGATGTGGAGCCCTCTGACACTATTATTGCAATAAAGCTGAAAGTCCAAGATAAACATGGTATACCTGCCAATCGTCAACGTCTTATTTTTGCTGGAGCTGAGTTGGAGGACACCCGCACACTATTCGACTACAATATCCGCATGGAGTCAAATTTTCACATGGTTATACCTAGAAGATACCTAGAGTAGTTTTCTTACAAACAATTGGTAGCCGTCATAAGAGCAGCAGCTGAGATCTCTGCCACATCTGATAGACTATCGGCTCTTCTCTATAAGATACACGATACCTTTTGCAACATGATGGTGAGGAGAGTAATTGGCTCCTTGCTGGCCTTCAATGATAAGCTTCTTTAGAAGTACCTAGTATTCTTAGTTGTACATTAAAACGAAGAGTAAGATGAACTTCCTAAATTATTGAGTCTTGACATGCCTAGTAAAATGGTTCATATGGTTCACGTACTCGCATATCTAATCAACTTCAGAATACTCAATCAATAGAAGATTCTACTGCTGTAATATGAAGCATCATCTTTGATTAGTTTCAATTGGTGGTGGATTGGTGAGATAGAGATAAGTCTGTCCGTCGTCTAGTCACGGGCAATTGGACCTCAACTACACCGACCCTCTTGCTTATCCCTCCAGGCGCCGATATACATACCACTAGCTCAATTCTACGCCGTTGTAGTGATTTCGGTCTGCGGCCTTGTTTACCTGTCTTTATGCGATCCTGATCGGCAGTGAACACATCACTTGTGCACTATATTTTCCAACCACTTAATTGCAATAAGTTACCTCAGCCTGAACTCTAACTGATATACTCTTAAACCAACACCCCATTCTCCAATAAACAATAACACATAAATAATAATGCGTCTCTCGGCGAATATACTGCAATCAGCAGAACAACGGACAAATCCAATAGGCGAGCGCGAAATACTCCTCCGATCAATGGCAATACCAGCCATTGAACATTTAGCCGTAACCCGAGATCAATTCGATACTATCGATTTATCCAACAATCATATAACAAATCTTGATAATTTTCCAAAGTTAGAACGATTGTCTACATTATATTTAGGTGGGAATGATATTAATAATGTTGATGCTAAAAATATAAAAAGAAATGTACCTAATATTTCAACTTTAACTATGACGGGAAATAGTGTGAAAGGTTGGAATGTTATAAATGATTTAGGTGTGGGATGTAAGAAGTTGGAATTTTTAAGTTTAGTTGGTAATCCTGTAACGAGTAAGTTATATTTGTTGTATGTTTTTGTTGTTTTGTTGGGGGTGTTGGGGATTTAGAGAAGGGGTTTGGTTTTGATCATGGCTTTGTGGGTGTTGGGGGCTTGGCTAGGGAAGGGATTGGAGATATTGACCATATCATATGTCACATTTTTTAAGATTATGTGCACCCACACGCATTCCCTTCCTCTACTCTCAATCCTTGGCTGGACAATGTTTTGAACTGATTTGTCAATGACCTTCTCCTGAAAAAGAGAACGAGACATCAGATTGCTATTCTTTGAACCAATACTAACACGGAGATTTCAACGACTTCCCGTTGATTTCTCCCACTCTTTGCCTGTTTCATAAAAATGGTATTATCTTTTCAGGGAGACAGCATTATCGTCTTTATACTATACATAAAATACCCACACTGAAAGTTTTAGATTTTCAGAAAGTGAAACAATCGGAAAGAGAACGTGCTGGTAAATTAGCCGCGTCGGCTGCGGGGGCAGCAATGGAGGCTGATGCTAGATTAGAAGCACATGCTGCGGCTTCATCTCCAGATGATGTGAAAATGTCGACGTACACCGCAGCTAATGGGGATAGTAATGGGGAAGCTAATACATTCGATCCGGGTGCGGGGCAGACATCGGAGCAAACGTTTGCTACACAGTTTTCGGTGAGTTATAATCTTCTGTCTATCATATCGTTACATTTTAATGTTGGCAAATGTATTACTCACCTGTAATCTCCCATATAGGCGGAAGAAAAGGCTAAGATAAGAGAAATGGTTGCAAATGCGGCAAGTGCAGAGGAGATTGATCGAATTGAGTCGATGGTGAAACGTGGTATTTTTCCGGGGAAGAGCAACGAAGGTGATGGTAATATACCGCCTCCTCCACCACCGCCACCGGTTTCAGAAGAGGAAACAGGAGAAGACGGTCAAGGAGATGCCAAGAGACAAAAGTCGGGTTGATTTCCAGCGCTCTGTTTGTTTAATTCAACTACTTTAATTGATACAATATATTAGTACCTATTGAGGCTGTTACATGTATATTATATTAAGTGACATCAACTCGTTTCGTCCGCCGCTGCAGGTTCTTTTTCCTCTTCACCTGTCTCTGCTAGTAAAAAGTTGACCCACTTTTCTCTGACAGTATCACCTTCAATCTTATCCGCATCAAGTTTCGAGTGTGGTAGTGGAACAACAACGGCACCGTAGACTCTATCCAAAGTACCTTGTCCTTCACTTATATAGGCCTTGTCCTTTTCATCCTCAGTAAAATGCAGAATACTACCCAAAAGAATCATTACATCCCGCTTAGCTTTGCCCTTCTTGGCATGCCAGTCGAGTATAATATTCTTGATGAGACTCCTATCGATAACATCTTCTTGGTTAGTTTGGAGCCTAGCAATTGCTTCATCAAGCGCCTTTCTCAGATTCATGCTTTCTTTTCGAAGTTCCTGTCATTAACGAGAAGAGTTTATAGGTTAAGTTTGATCGGTATCACTTAAAATGAGTACATGAGGCATATCAAACGAATATACACTCACAATAATAGTAGCCTCCATCTTATCCATCTCAGTGAGCTGATTTTGAATTGACCTGTCAGTGGCATACTGAATATCTCTCATATCTGACTCGTTCTTCTGCTTCATTGCATCCAAGGAAGCAGCATGAGCTGCCTCGATGGCTTCCTCTGCAGACTTATGTTGTTCGGTCAAGAGTGCTATTTCTGCATCTCGTTCACTTTGAAAGTCTTCCAATGCTCGTTGTAAGTTCTCATTAGCCAACAGTGCACGATCACGATCTGTATTGGCTAATTCTAGATCAGCTTGGGCTGCGGCTAGTATCTGTTCAAGGTCACGCGAGTGTGCCTTTGATTCATCACGTTCAGAGATCACTTGTGCATGATTCTCCTTTGTTCCCTCAACAGCTGATTCAAGTTTGGCCTTTTCTCTCGACCGTTCTTCTTCAAGCATTTGCAATTCCATCTTTAACCCTCCCAACTTCTCACTATCATCAGCTGTCTTTGTCAGCTTTTCTTTGATCTCATCGTTCTCCTTCTGCAGCTTTTCTACTTGGGCATGCAACTCCTCATTTTCGTGATGCAACTCATCCATCTCTTCCTCGGCCTCCTCTTCTTCTATCTTGTTTTTCTTCATTGTTTCACGCACTGATTATGACAAATGAAGTTAGAGGGTAAATGCGTGAATAACGCAAGCAAAGTCCAAGAAACAAAACACTTACTGTCAGCGATGACTTGTTGGAGTTGTTGTACTTCTTCATCTTTCTTGTCCAACAATCCCACTGCTTTAGCAGCTGCCTTTTCAGCTGCTTGTAATTGCTTAGATGCCTTGGCTTCCTTCTTTGATATCTGTGCCTTCATATCCGATTCTGACATGGTTAGACGATCTGTAGCCTCCTCAAGTCGTTGTTGTAACTCATGCTGTTGGTCAACAGATAATTTCCGCTCCTCGGCCAATTCTTGCTCAAGTGTGTTAATTTGTGCCTGTAAAGATTCACGAATATGTGTTATTTGACTTTCCATATCAGCCTTTGCAGTGGATATTATACTGCTTTCCTCTTCCTCAACACGACGAGCTTCTTGTTCCCATCGTAACCTTTCCTTCTCTTCTTGTTCAGCGACTGATAATTTCAACTTGGCTATATCCTCAGCTGCACGATGTAGATCACCCTTGAGCTGTTCACAAGTTGTCTGTAGTTCTTCATTGGAAGTTTTGAGTTCATTTCTTTCCTGTTGTACATTGGTAAGTTGACTAGCAGACTCTTGTGCTTCATTATTGACTTTGTCCAACATTGACTTTTGGCTTTGCAACTCTTCCATCAGCTTGGCTTCATTAGCAGCTCTCTCATCTTCCTGCTGATGAAGAATACGAATCTGCTCTTCACCTGCTGACCGTTCACTTTCGACACGCTCCAGCCTCTCTTTTTCCATCGCCTCCATCCGTCTCTTATGTTCGGCCTCACGTGCTACTTCTTCCTGTTGCATTTGTTCCATCTTTTCTTCCATTAGCTTTTCTTGTTCAATCCTCTCCAACTCCAACCTCTCAATCTCTGCGGTTTCTTCGGCTTCTCTTTGCTCCAATCTCTCCCTTTCAATGCGATCAAGTTGTAATCTTTCCAATTCAGCTTGTCTTGCAGCCTCGGCTGCTACCAATCGTTCTCTCTCAAGTCGTTCATTCTCAATCTTTTCCTGTTGTAACCTTTCTTCTTCTAGAATACGCTCATGTTCAATACGTTCCAACTCTAAACTTTCTAACTCAGCCTGCCTTTCTGCTTCCGCCTTGGCAGCTAATTGTTCCTGTCTTATCCGTTCTTCCTCGGCCTTTACACGAGCAGCTCTGTACACGATAAAATTAATGTAGAATTAGCAATCTATGAATAATTTCTCTGATATACGCATATACAAACACAGATACACTTACTCCTCTGCAGCAGCCTTTTCATCTTCAACCCGTTTCTTCTCTGCAGCTCTGTTTGTAGCATGAACATGGTGAAATAATGAGTGATCATATCATATGTCACATATACGAAAAGAAAGTATGTATACTCACTCGGCAGCAGCAATCTCCGCCTGTTGCCTTTCCTTCAATATCTTCTCTTCTTCCAATATCCTATCACGTTCCATCTTTTCAAATTCAGCTTTTCGGGCTGCCTCGGCTGCCAATCGTTGTTCTTCTCTCCGTTTCTCTTCTTCTTCTGCTAGTTGTTTTTCATATTCAATTCGTTTCAATTCTTCCAATCTTTCTTCTTCCTTCTTCTTTTCTTCGGCAGCTAATCTTTGCATCTCTCTTTCTTCAGCCTCCTTGGCAGCAATTGCAACTAATCTTTCACGCTCTACTTGTATAGCATGTAACCTTGCCTCTTCTGCTTCCTTCTCTTGTTGTTGTTGCAATAATATTTGTTCTTGTTGTTTCTCCTTCTCAATTTCATCACGTGTACTTTTATCCTCTGAGAAATTGTGTGGTTCATCATTAACCAGTGAATTAATACTTGTAGGCGCGGTGTTAGTATCTTTATCAATGGCAGTAGTACTGTTGTTGCTTGCAGTTGGTATATCATCCTGTTGATCAACATTACTAACTAAACCAGCCTTCTTCCTATATCGATCCAAATCAACACCCTCCTCATCTTCAAATTCTACCCCATCATCACCTTCTCCATTTCCATCTTCCTCTTCATAATAATAACTACCATCATCATCTTCTTCATACTCTTCATCATCATATTCATCACCATCTTCAATAGGTGGTGCAACAACCTCACCGACACGTCGTAGTACATCGCCTGCGTGTGGTGCTGCCGCTACGGCAGTTGATGCAGCCGCCGATGCTGTTTCTTTTACTGTTTCGGTTATACCTCGTGCTAGTGATCCCCACATTATATTATATTGTATGCTTATACTACTATTGCCTTTGCAAAAATAGATTACTTTTTGTTGTGTTGCAATGTTAATGTTGATACGGACTAGCACCACAAATTGATAGAGCGTTAAATACTGATTTAAATGGATGTATTGTAGCTGCCAAACTCTGCTTTATGGCATATCAACCGTCCTAATATCAGCCCCCATTTCATAGAGCAGCAACGGATTTATTTCTGAACTTTCTGAGAAGTACAGGATACCGGCTGCCAATGTTGATTAATTAATAGAGGATCAGCGGACATTGGTTAGTAGTGTTGCTACAATTCAACAATAGTGCAGTAATTATCAATTGACTATGTTCCAATATGTACATTTATTTGGATTAGTCTCTCTTTCAAGTGTTAGTGACCTCGTGACAGCCTAATTTGCTGAAGTGGCAAAGTGGTTTGGAGTTGTTGATTTGTTGAGTGGTTTGCAATTGTTGGTGTTGGTTTCAGACTAAGAAGTAGTTTATTAGATTGTATAGTATCGATGTTTGGAGTAGCAGAGTTTCTGATATACACTATCACGATATAAAGACAATAGTGTAAGGTACAACACAAATCACAAAATAACAAAATTAAGATGACCACAACAGCAATACCTCCTGCGAAAACAGTCGAAGACAGGGCAGAAGAATACAAGCTTGCCAATCAATTAGCAAGAGATTTCATGAAAAGTTATGGCTTTGACTGCGATACTGAAGCATGTAGAAAGTACCTAGCCGATGTTGCCGCTGGTGACATTGAGAAATACAATCCACTAAAACCAAAGTACAACAGTTTGGAAGATACATTTAATAGTCCGATAAATGTTAAGAATCAATGCCGATTTTGTGATAGAATACCAACAATAGATGAGGATAAGACATCATTAATGAGATGTTCAGCATGTTTGGCAGTTAGATATTGCAATAGAGAATGTCAATCTAAAGACTGGGAGTTCCATAAAAAAGGATGTAAGTTGATCCGAAGTGATCCCAAAGGTTTGGGTGATAAGCTGATATCAAATTCAACATCATGATGCATGAGCCAATGGGAAGTAGAGGAAGTTCTAATATAAGTACCGCAACATAAAGACTACTAATTTATCACCATCGATATTGCAAAATTAGGAGTCATACTTCTATACTCTGGCATATAATTTGACAATTAGTTTACTCAGACATTACTCTTCCCACAATAGATTTTAGTTTGGGTAACATTCTATTTGACAATTGGCATCTTACTAGACATTCTTTGAGTGGGTAACATGATGGTATGACATGTTGAATAACCAGGCCACATTGAATGGAGACGACATTGTCTTCTCTTATTCACTCTCACTTCCATCGTTATCACTTTCTGTGTCGGCTATTCCAGGCCACAGCGCTGCAATATCATCAGGGAGTTCTTGATAAACCGGACCACTATACCCTCCCGTGTTTGCTTTGGGTAACAGGTATGGTAAAACATGTGGAATAACAATATCTGCTCCACATTTGATTCGGCACTGTTCTCGAACTCCTGACTTGTCTACCTTCATCTTTTTGCTACGCCTATTTGTCTTAGTCTGGTTGTGGTGGTCGTTGATCTTACTCTTCCACAGAGCAAGCTCAAGAATTGCAGTAGCATCTTTTAGTTTGGTGTATTCTATTTCATAATTGGCAAGCTTGAGGCGGACGGTACCAAGATCGAATTGGAGTAGGTTGCTCTCATAATTCCCTTTATCATTAAAGGCGTCAATGTTTTCAATAAAATCTGTAATTTCATCACGGAACTGTTTGATACCAATTGCATTGATCCGATTTGTCATGCCATATTGCACGAGAAATATGAATGCATTTTGATTGATAGGCTTTTGGTTAGACAATGTCAATTTGTTTAGCATAGCGTCCAAATCAATCTGTTGTTCGGGAAAGCATTCTTTTTGCAACTTAAATATAGTCTCAATTGTAGTTGTGTTGAAATATTCCGCTTGTAGTCCCAATTCGTTAATCCTCCCCATTGTATCAATCATATCAATCCAGTTCACTTCAAAGTCGGGGTAGATTGATTGATAGCTTTCTACCAAGAACTGAATAATCTCATCTGGTACGTTGCTCCACACTGCGTAAAGTAATGGCAAGGCACCCCATTGATCTTTTGTGGTGAGATTCTCGGGATATTTCTCGATCAATACTCTGTATAATTCGATATTCTGTCCTGTTGAACAGGCAAGTATGTGAAGAGGAGTCATCCCCAAACAATCCTGTTGTTTGCCAGATGGATCCAACTTTCTGCGTAGTGATCTCCTTTGACCATGTCTCATATTTGTTGTGTTATTGAGCTCATCTACTGTAACATTATTATATGATTGGTAGTATATCATTTCGTGTATCGGTAGATTATCAAACCGATGTCTCAATGCATTGATGGTTGATCTTCTACGTCCGATTACTTGAATGAGGTCTGTACAACTGTCAAATGCATACTCCCCAACATTAGTATCACGTGGTATTGATATGTTTCTCAGTGATACGCATGATGAAAATACCCATGGGTCGATTTGATTTGTATTATTTGGAAGTTCAAATGATACTAAATTACACGAACTCTCAATCATTCCTTGTGGGAGAGTTGTAACCAGTGGCGGCATTCTAAAAGTAGAGGCATTTATCCGCCTGAATGCGTAATCTCCGATAGATTCCAATCCTTCAGGTAGAGTAATACGTTTCAGTGCTTCACAATTCATGAATGCCTCGTCTCCTATTTCTGTTATGCCATCATGAAGTTCTACTATCTCTAAAGATCTCTTACAACTATCTCTATCAAAAGTGCCATCTTCCTCGAGTTGACTTCCAAATGCTTGGCGAGGTATGACAGTGACAGATGGATGAATTCGTATATGAATAACATCATCTGGAACCGACGTTTCCGATCCCCTGTAAACGAGTACCTCTTCACTTTCCTCCGACATGGTAACGTACTTTAATTTTTATCACAAAGAAATATTTTTGTATTGTATGAAGAAGAACAATTGGCCCTCTACTAAATAATACAAAACCGCTACCAATTACTTCCGCGGCTTCTAATATGGGCTCTCTTTTAGATCAATCAATAATAACAGATTAGCTAATCAACCAACCATACACGGACTATTTATTGATTGCATCACTAAAAAAAGTTAGAAGCGGTTTGATATCTCAAGTCGTGCGGCATATATTGTTGTGGCTTGCGCATAAGTAAGTATTGCGAGTATTACGATCAGAGTGAAGTTGTTCATCCCTTATCTTAACTATTGATGCCCGAGAATACTATCTATTTGTTTAAGAAGAGAGGGAGGGTAGAGTCCAGACTCATCAGTGCGGCGAGTGTTGTAAAAAAGTGTACTCTCATAATTATCGTCTCATACTAGAAAGATGACCACCCCGGCCGAAGAATGATGCTTGAACGGTCGACCCATTTGTACAGCCAGAATCATTTAAGGTATCACCCTTCTCGATCCGCTTGCCATTGCATACAAGCATGACATGTCCAACAGGATTAATGCCCGTTTTAGATTCGAGTTTGGCTTGCAAAGACTCTACATTGTCCAAAAGAGAAATATCAACAGCATGTGTACCACTGCCAAATCCTCTAACCAACAATTGTACTTTGCCATAGACCCTCTTTCGTTTCCTTTTCCTGCGTTGTTTGAGATTAGAGGTAGGCCGGTCAAACAACAATGGCATGGCATTTGCAAATTGATATATTGAAGAGAGCTTTATACTCTCAATGGAACGATTGGCACAGCACTGCCTGACATCGGAGCCTGATAAAGCTTCCCTTGCTCTTTCAAACCAATCAATAACATATGGTAATGCCTTTAGATTCTTATCGTCCTCTTCTAAATCTAAATTGTAGAGTGGTGACATATCAATATTGGGATGATATTGCAATATCTTTCTGATTGCTACATGGCTTTTGTTAGAAAACATATTCAATTGTAGCAACAGAGGAAGATCAGGGGTGTTGTCATATAAGTCCCCACCCCATTCTGTTTCTCGTAGTGAAATAATCTCGAGCGTGTGATTAGACAAATGTGTACTATTGATGCTTGATGTGTTACAAATTAAACCGAGGAAGGCATTCTGAATGCTCCTGTCAATTTGATTACCCTCGAGGTAAATACATTGTAACTTTGTATTGTTAGCTAAACTGCTAATAATGGTGGTGGCACCAACATCATCGATTAGATTGTTGGAGAGGACGAGAGTGTCTAAATTGCAAGTCGGATCTCGTAGTAATCTGGCAATTACCTCGCATCCGGTGGCACCAATTCTATTGTTACCAAACTTAAGCTTCTCCAAACGATGTTCACTAACTGATTCAGTAATGCGTCCTAATTGTTCATCCGTAATATTACAATGGTATAATTCAATATATTTGAGATTTGTGCACTTTCTCAGAGCTTTGGTGAGAAAACGACAACCCCCATTACCCAGATTGCAGAATGATACACCAAGATCAACGAGATTATTGTTTTCTTGGAATGCGTTAAATATTTCACGCCCTATACCACGAAAACTGCGAAGAAGTAACTTAGTAATTGATGTATTTTGTTTGAGGCCCTCATAAAAGTCTCTATTTGACGCATCCAATGCAGTGTCATTATCGCCGAGAAATAAGGTAAGCTCTTCCAGGTGTTTATTCTTTCCAATGGCTACACCAAGTCTAGCAAAGTCTGTACCTTTGGTTGAGTTGAACTCTCCTTCCTCTTCAGCATCAGCGATAGTAAAATCATTCATAGTACTATCATTCTGCGCAATTCCCCACAACGTATCTTCACTAAATGTATTCATCTTTGGAATAACAAATGAATTATTATGATATGATATAAAGTTCAAGTAATATAAATAAACCGCCACCAATTGCAATCTAATATAGGCTCTCTTTATCTACTAAGGTATGAATACAATCCAATTACACAACCTGCGGCGGACTACTATTTCGCAGATGTAGAGAAATGTAATCACTACGATATCATTCATATACGATATCGTCATGCACGGCAGTTTGGATGACCTCAAGTCCCGTAAATATTCAGCGTGTAATATTATCGATTGGTGGTGGATCGGTTCAGTGTCTGTCAAGCAAGTTGAATGTTTATGGCTGATGGTTGATTGATAATGCTACCTCTAGGACCTAGAGCTGCTTATTCCGTCCCTTATCGATTGGTGCCCGAGAATACTATTCTATTTGTTTTAGAAGGGAGGTTGGAGTCTTGTTGAATCTGGATATCATTAGCGCGGCGAGTATCTAAAAAAGTTTATATTATATCACATCATTATTATTATGTCATCACGAGAAGAAGATGTCTTGCAGCGTCAACGTGAGATGGCAAATCGTCTCTCACAGGCTAGGATATCTGCTGCTAATGCTGCTGCTGCATCCAAGAAGAAGAAAAGTAAACCACCGCCACCGCCTGGAGCTCCGAGAGGTATCAACAACAGTAAGAAAGTTGGAGGTAACAATAGAAGCATATCATCACTTGCTGGAAGAGGAACTGGTACTTCTAAAGATCCAATAGTACTAAGTGATGGAGAAGATAATAATAATCAGAAGAAGCGACCATCACTGAAACGACCACCGCCTCGTGCTAATAATGCCGAAATGGCACTTGCCCAAGCTCGTCAACGAGCTGCAACACAAACTACTACTTCTACTTTCAAACCATCTGCATCAGCTCAACCTACAAAGTCATCAAACAATCAACTCAAAAGACCAGCTATGCGTCGTAACAATAACATATCTGGATCATCTAACAAACCATCTTCTATTTCAACCAATAGTACATCATCTACTTCGGCAGCAATAGGAGGAGGATCATTATCATCAATCCTAATGACCAACAAAGAAACAGCCAAGTACTTGGCACCAAACGCTCCCAAGTTATTAAAACATTATAATAAGATTGAACCAAATGATTATTGGAAAAATATACGTTCTTGGGATTTCTTAAATGAGTTGAATGATAAGATGTCTAACAATAATCATAATCAAAAAGGCAATGGAAAGCGTAAACGAGATGGTGATAGTAGCAAAGCAGATGGCAAAGAGAAAGAACAACAACATCCTAAACCACTACCAAACAAATTCTCAACATATCGAGAATATTGTGCATTATGGTCAC
>Ga0214478_100005_pt1 | contig 93189 bp, 66 predicted proteins | sample M1_20Mar14CPVII9_2_FD_178001 | JGI IMG/M metagenome (GOLD analysis project Ga0214478, IMG submission 178001) | Marine eukaryotic communities from Monterey Bay, California, United States - M1_20Mar14CPVII9sort6BwellD7 | ecosystem: Environmental > Aquatic > Marine > Unclassified | place: USA... | reverse complement strand
TATACCCATGCTACAGTTAAGGTACCCCACGGATATGGAAATGACAAACTTGAGGCACATTTACCTCACAGGAACTGATACATGGATCCCTAGCAGGTATGACCATCCACCCGTTATGCCCCCAATCCGTATTACCCCACCAAGTGCATCATATGGACCAACAGGATTACCTCCTCTTGATGACGAGTCAGACGACACTTCCACGACACAAGATTGTGACACCATAGACGACACGGTAGACACTGACAACATTGATGATTCCCTCGAGACACATGGACAGGTAAGTTTCAATTACAAGGAAGTAATCAATGAACTGGAGGAATTATGGGAGTACAAGGAATCAGTACGTCACCGACTTAAGGCAATGCTCAGAGAACTACGGGAGGTAAGTATACGGGGAGATATTGAGGGAAGATTGATTGCCGCCGCATTTGGAGACAATTATTCGCAAGGCGTGTACAGGGCAGTACCACCACGGCAGGCACCACCAAGGGATGGTGATGGCAACATCATACAGCTACCCTCCGGAGACAACATGGAATACAACGGGAGCTGGACAACATTCGTGTTACGTAACGAGTCATTAATCACCCAGGCTAGATCTGACGAGATCGCCCACCGACACAACGTCCACCAACTAATGACAGGAAGAACAGGGAACCCCAAGACCAAGCTTAACCAACGCATCAGGCAGCTTGCATTCCAACACAACATCGTAAAACACCTCACCAAGATTATCAAGTCACCATGGTATGGTTACACCCAGGACAACGCGATTATCAGTGAACATACACTCGTACTCCACCCTACACTGGTAGAGTTCATGCGCATACACGGCTTTGGGTCAAGGATTATTGCGGAAGGGATTATGTTTGGAGATTCCGATAGATTTGCAGATATGAAGATTGATATGTTTGGACAGATGTCAAACATGAATTATGTGGGACCATCACTTACTTGTCCCAAAGATGTACTAGATGAATTTGAGATTGGTAAGTACTAGAATGACAGGGGAGTGACAACGACAGTGCCATTCTGATCATCCCAAGTAGATACGGACACCCGTTTATTGTTTAGAGAAGATACCTATTGAGATACCTATGTGAAGATACCTTGAAGAAGATCCTACAGTTGAATCGCTGTTTATTAAAGAGAAACGTACATCTCTCATAGTATGGATAATTAGTAAAGAACCAAGTAATCGTAAAGAATACACGTATATCAGTCTAGGGATATACAACGATAGCCCCTGCAGTCTATTGACGCTGCATACTATGTCGGATAATGAACGATAATCCACTGTCGTTAACATCTGGGCAATCTTTGGCCGTCTAGAGCCCCCCTAGAGATGTAGGCTGGCAAATATACTGATGGATTGGCATTGCCTGGGTATCTAACAAGTTAATAAACACTTGCAGCACCTTTGTAGAGGTGCTGGTTGCACTTTTACAGCCATGTGTAGGCCGACATCTCACCTCAGATTGGGCCAAAATTTCCAAATCAGCCCAACATTTGGCCACACCAACCCCTGTTGTGGTGGTTTGTGGTGATGATGGCACATGTACAATGTTGTAATGGCAATCAAGTACCCATGCAGCAGTCATTTACCACCTTCAGCACATTTCTAGAGATGAGGGCAACACTTTTACAGCCACTTGTTGGCAGATTTTGTGTGAGAAAGACTTCGAAACCCAACCAACATCTGGGCAATGCTTTGCTGTCTAGCACCCCCCTAGAGATGTAGGCTGGCAAATATACTGATGGATTGGCATTGCCTGGGTATCTAACAAGTTAATAAACACTTGCAGCACCTTTGTAGAGGTGCTGGTTGCACTTTTACAGCCATGTGTAGGCCGACATCTCACCTCAGATTGGGCCAAAATTTCCAAATCAGCCCAACATTTGGCCACACCAACCCCTGTTGTGGTGGTTTGTGGTGATGATGGCACATGTACAATGTTGTAATGGCAATCAAGTACCCATGCAGCAGTCATTTACCACCTTCAGCACATTTCTAGAGATGAGGGCAACACTTTTACAGCCACTTGTTGGCAGATTTTGTGTGAGAAAGACTTCGAAACCCAACCAACATCTGGGCAATGCTTTGCTGTCTAGCACCCCCCTAGAGATGTAGGCTGGCAAATATACTGATGGATTGGCATTGCCTGGGTATCTAACAAGTTAATAAACACTTGCAGCACCTTTGTAGAGGTGCTGGTTGCACTTTTACAGCCATGTGTAGGCCGACATCTCACCTCAGATTGGGCCAAAATTTCCAAATCAGCCCAACATTTGGCCACACCAACCCCTGTTGTGGTGGTTTGTGGTGATGATGGCACATGTACAATGTTGTAATGGCAATCAAGTACCCATGCAGCAGTCATTTACCACCTTCAGCACATTTCTAGAGATGAGGGCAACACTTTTACAGCCACTTGTTGGCAGATTTTGTGTGAGAGCAGCAGTAACACCTGAACGTTTAGTAGAGTGATTGGTTGGTGAAAACTTTGGCTTTGCGCTGAGAGGAGTATCTTTATCACGTTTCTTTGATTGATCTTGTTGCTGCAATACTGGTGTAAGTTGTTGCAATGGTGATTGTTGCAATGGAGAATGTTGTAGTATTGGTGATCGTTGTGAAGAAGTTGATCGGTTCGATAGACGACGCATAAGACCAACAACAGGAGAGGTTTCACCCTCCTTGCCTCCCGTATCATTTCGTTTGAATAGGCGATTCATGATGGACCTATTGCCTCTCGATTACCATGGTCAAAGATGTAGTGAATTATATATGAGAGTGATCAATGAGACATATGTAAAGATTTGACAGCTGTTTTCTACGGTATCCTATGACGTCATTACAGGATATAAATACTGAATTGCTTATTTAGATCGTCGTCTTGTTGCCCAACGGTAAGGCGCCCCTGACTACGGATCAGAAAACTATATGTTATGATTTATTATATCGTACAATACCTACTACTCACAATCCCAATACTTCCCAAGTTTGAGAACCCGCACAAGGCAAATGTTGCTATAGTTATTGCTCTGGGGGAAATGTTTCCTTCCTGGATCATTAATCCTAGTTGGGCATGAGCTGCAAACTCATTCACAATGATCTTAGTCCCTATCAAGCTTCCTACTTGCAAACAGTCTGACGGTGGTGTTCCCATCTAGTGTTGGGCGGTCTGTGAAACAAGGAAATAACAAATGAGTGTGTCAGTAGACAAAGTATAGTATGTTCAGAGAAGCCATAAAGTAGCCTACTTACAAGCCATGCAATGGGATAGAAAAGATAACTGCAATCAAAGAAAGAATAGAAAGATAAGAGAGTTTACATTCTGCCATTCCATGTTAGTATTGACCGTAATATTTTATTGCTCACCTGTTGATGTTGAAGAATGAAAGATCAACATTGATCAAGTTGCCAGCGCCTATCAACCACCCATCAAGCATTGCAATTAAACTGATTATCGCAATAAGCTGGGCTCCAATATTCAACACAATTGGTAAGGCATCACTTCCACCGCTTACTGCCGCGCTCATTATACTTACATCTGTTGACGGCGCCATTTCAAACTCTAATATATTGTCACTACCCTTGTTGTTTTTTGTCTCTGGATACGACAGCTTTGAAATAGCCAGGGCAGCAGGAGCTGACATTACAGTTGCTGCCAACAGATCACTAGGGGAAGCACCAAAGCTGATATAAGCCGCTAAGAGGACCAGAAGAGTTGTTAATGTAAGACCGAACCAATATAACGCAAACGTAACTCATGTCCATGCTTACCCAAGACACTTCCAGCGGTTGATGAAAACCCGCTCGTCATTATAGCATGTAGTTCACTCTCAGTGACATCCCCTAGTGCAGGCTTGATCATTAGTGGTGCTTGGCTTTGATCCACGAACATATTAGCAATACAGTTGAATGTCTCTGTATGTTCAAGTTAAACGAAATGAATGTATGAGAAGATGAGGAAGAATATGACGAGACTGTACACCTCATTCACAGCAACTTACCAATAGGAGACGTACCCTACATAATATTAAGTAAGAATCAGATAATGGTACTCACACACAATGCACAACATGCAAGCAAGTGTCTTAAACTCACCATCATCAACGCTAAAGTCACACCAATCTTCTTCACAATAAAACTGATTATGCCAAGGTAGTTGCACACAGAGACAAAAGCCGAGAAGAAGAATATAACACTCAGGACACTGAAGTAAAATGGAGAGTATAGATAATATTCAGTTCCATCGGCTTGGACGAATGGCGAAAGAGAGCTCTATTTGGTATCATTGATTGAAAAGTTACTATGAGGAATATGAAGACGGAACAAAAAGATCAGTCAAGCACACAAACATTTGCAACACTCACATCAGCCAAATATCCATATACAAATGTAGAACCCGCTGTTGTGTAATTCAAAAAGGTTGCCACTTGTTGTCCTGCCCATTCGACTTTTGGTTGTTATAAGAAGTATAGATGAGCATGACACATGATATGAATCTAAGCAAATGAAAATGAAACTCGCTAACTTACATGCATTTGCCTTTTATGATCAACAGAGGTATATGATACGATCATTATGTGTAAGAAGGAGGGATCGAAATAAAACAATATCAACTTACTAACTTCCACTCGCAATATAAGCGCACCAAAGATAAATTGAATTAATATACCGGATAATATAGGTGACCATTTACCTGCTTCGGTTTGAATGAAGTTATCCATGTGAATAAAATGAATACCACAATGCCCAGTAACGAAACCAAATTGTGTACATCTGTGACCATAACACCCGCAATTACAATCATCAGTATAATGCATAAAATAGCAGCGATTCTACTTTCACCCATCTTTTTTGATAGTAATAGAGTATCATTAATTGCCTTCTCTCTCTTCTCAAGACAATATCTTGGATTCCTTCATGCCTTTGTTTCACGCACGCTTACTAATAATTCATAGATTATGTAAACTTTCTTATAACCTTGATCTAATCTTAAATAGGCATCATCAAGCCATACCGTCAGGAAGTGGGCTTTGATTTGTCATTGGTTTCCAGCTATCTCCATGCTTTGTCTGCATTATATATTCGTCAATCATGGAATGGTTATATTCTCTACTATTCCATTGGTCATGTATCGTAGGGCCTTCTCCAGGAGTTGCCATGCTCTTAAAGATTGCATTTTGTATCAAGTCGTTATTCCAATAAGTATGATAAGATACATTGTCTGTTTTGAACCGTGGGTCGTAATATGTTGCTGTGCATACTACCTTTTGAAGCATATTCCACTCTCCATCGGTTTCTATTTGGTATAAAGGTGAAGCTTCGTCAATTACATGTGCAATGCCAAACTGATGATAGACGACATTTTTTGAATGTAGCAATTGCAATGGCTCTATGAACGTGCCGATTGGTACTCCTTTATCAGTATCAATTCTTAATATGTATGCTACTGCCTCAACATTGAAGGATGTTAATTGATATGTAGATTCACTTGCACACCGAAGGCATAGTGCTTTCAAATTGCCATTATTATTAGCATTCTCAGAATGATTCATCTGCTGTTCAGTTTTATCAGTACTACTGATGGTTCTCAAGGAAGCGCCTTCGTAGATACGGTTACTAATGTTATTGATACCATAGTTGTAACTCTCCAAGAATTCAGTGTATAAGCTTCGTTTCCAATTCGTTAATAATATATTCTTTGACCATCTAACCATTGGCGGTGGCGATAATAGATTAACAATAAGTACGCCCGAAACTGTTGCACCCACTATTAACGATATGTACCATTCTAATGTGACCAATATATTCGTATGCCAACATCTAACATATATACCACCATATCCTACTGTTGTGAAAGTTTGAGCACTTAAAGCGAACATCTTCTGGAAATTTATAGATTCATGCCCACCTTTACTGATACCTGCAAAGTTGTATCCAACCACATAGCATTTTTGATCGATAGACCAATAAATCAATGCAAATATAGTAACACATGCAAGACTTAGGATGAAACCGAGCAATATAATTGTGGGTATATTCAAGTTGATTATCGTCGAGAGGATGGGTACTCTGTATCTCCATTGGCGATTGATATGTCTGACGTATGGTTCTTCAATCTCATGTCGTCGTTTCGGTTGGAAGAATGTCTTTATCGTATTTACCATATTATATGAGTAGCATATATTATATATCCGTGTAACGTAGATCTCAACGACTTTGATAGATATCGATTGCAATGTATCTTAACGACAGCATTGATATCGACTATGAAATATCGATTGTTGGAGATTTAGGTACTTAATAGAAGAGGCAGAAAGCCGTGGATATGCAATAAGTAGGCAATAGCTTTAATCTATCCCCCACTTGCAATGCAAAGTTGCATAGTGAATAAAGATCTAAAAAGATACCGGACAAGCGTTCATTTTTTCTCACGACGGCAACAACTAACAACTCTACTGTTGCCCCTATTATTCATTACAATATAATACTTTCAGTCAATATGACAATCCAAGACGCTCAAGTTGTGTACGTTGTGGCACCGTCGGGTACTGGCAAGGTGAGATTTGATGTGATTAGCTGAACACATAATGATAATTTTTGTGCATATGATATGTCTCATAATTGCATGCCATATAAACTGATATAATTACAGTCATTTACTGGTGATTATCTTCAGGTAGTATATGGGTATAAGCATGTCGATGGAGATGGTCCTCTTAAGCATTGTGCCGTAGATCCCAAATACCGAGAGATGACCAAAGATATGCTTCAATTCCTTAGTGCCACTAGCAGCATCAAGGGGAGGAAAGATAAATGGGGGCCGTACTTTGAGGAAATCGCCAGAAGAACTGTCGATGCAGCCAAAGATAATGACAAAGTTGTTTTATCTCATGCTACATACAAGGAGGACATGCGTGATTTAGCCATTCAGGAGATCGTGAAGGGAGGTGAGATATGGATAAACTTAATTTTTGTGCATATGATATGTCTCAAAATTACTAGTATGCCCCTAACGACTCGTGATACAATATTGTATACATACAGGTGTTCCTAGGGACCATATTACGGTTATTGAATTGACAATTGATCCCTTTGTGAAACTTCGTGGCTGGTACCATCGTGGTAAACGTCAAGCTGAACAGAATGGAATTACAATGGAAGAAACTTGTAAAGGTTATCTCAAGTGGGAAGGCGATGAATTGACTGAAGATAAATACGTCAAGGCCGTGATGGCCACGATTCCGGAAGGTGGTACTCTGGATGCTGGCTATGAAGATTGCCCTATTGCAAAGAAAGTGGATGTATCTGGACGTGATATAACCCATTGTGATAATGTTGATAAGGCACTTGAGCTTACTCGTTCAGATGATTGGTCATACGAAAGTATTTGTGCTAAAGTCCTTCCCCTGGATGAAGCAAGGGATGCAGAAATGGTAGCAACGGGTAGTATGGATGAATTTGGAAAGATCATGGCAGAGCTTGCAACAAATCCAGCAATTAAAGATGACGAGAAGGATACGGATGAGGTGAAGGAGCTGAAGAAAAAGCGTCGTTCAACACTCATACAGGCAAAGTCGTGGAAAGAATCATTGAGGGGAATGGACATTGGGAAACTTGACTTGGAGGATGAAGAGTAAGAACATATTTTGTGGATGGGAAATTGTAAGCAAAGATCACAAAGTTTAGTGAAAGAAGCAGACCAGATAACCTTAAAAAGCTTGTCTCGATAATGCATCATCTAGTTTTGACAATCTATCCTTATCAAGACGAGAGAAAGATAAAGAAGTAAAGGAGATAAAGCCGAAACGCTGTTCACTCGTTCAAAAGATTTGGACTTTGGGAATATTGATTGGAAGACGACCTAAAATAATTCATTCATATTTCTATTACGAAGAGGGTATTCTTAGAGTTTATCAACGTGTACAAAGTAGAAGACAAAGGACTCTAAAAATTTGCTCGACCTAGGTACTTAAACTATTCTCTTTGGCTTGTTAGGCTCAAAGAACTCCTTCTCTTTCTCTTCTACATGCGCTTGATATTGAACTGCCCAGTCATCATCCTCATTGCTTTCTATCTTCTTTGTTTTCCCCTTTTCATCACTTTCATTTTCACTTTTAAGCTCTTGCTCTTCTAAATAGGCTTGATATTGGGCACCCCAGTCCTCCTCATCATATTCTACACCATTTGCAAGTTCCATTACTTGAGATATTCCTGTATAAGGAGTCTTTTGCCATTTAGATACATTGACACACAACAAAGGTGAGTGATACATGCTTTTTAAAGTTCCATAACTTGAGATACTCCTTCGTATGGAGGCATCTACACAAAGAATCGGAAAGCGATTAGACATAAACGAAAACCCAACTACCCAACACAGACTGAAATAAAACAAAAAAGCACTTACTCTGATATTATACTTTTCGGCAATAGCTGGAGGTAAGAATCTACCGCCAACGAAATGTCTACCCTTGAACTTCTTGGCTGATAATTTGGGAGCTGTCAGACTAATTAACACATCTGGACTAAAGCTTGTACCCGTCAAGTCGCCACCATCTACGTCCCAGCCCGAAGGTACATCTACACTGACCAGTAACTTTTGTTCTTTCTTCTGCAACTCCACCATATTTGCAATTGCAGAGGCAAATGGTTCTCTTGGAGCAGTACCATGAAATGAAAAGCCAAATATAGCATCCACAATTATATCATATCTTTGTTGACTATCGTCTTCTTGAACATTATTAATCTCATCTAGTATTGGTATCCCCATATCTTCACATTGTTTAACTAAGTTGATGAAATGAGTTTTAGTTGATCGTTTTGGATAGACTATTGTTGCACCAAAACCAAAGTGAACCAAGTGCCGAGCAGCTACTAATCCATCTCCCCCATTGTTTCCAGGTCTTGATAATAAAGATGTATATGAGTTATGAGCAAATGATATGAGAGCACATCATGATATACTCTTGACACAATAAAAACACCTACAAACTCACCCACAAACTAGAAGTATATGTTTCTTCTTTTTATCATCGGTATCAATATCCTTGGCTACATCGTATACAGCTTCCGCCACAGATAGTCCAGCCAACTCCATTAGTTGTTCTGTGTAATAGAGTTGCAAAAGATACATCTCTAGTGAGTTAAGTATGTAATACAACAAAGAAAGAAGTAGGTAAGCTTACCTAAACTAAATCCCGGTGTAGACATTAATTCAGCATCCAAATCAGCTGCATCCTGTGCATTCAAGTAACCAGTATCTAGTGACATGGTCAGTGTTGTATCAGTGCATTTATTATTATTGCTGTTGTATCTTGACGGTGCCGCGATTGTAGATGAGGTAAACGGAGATACAGCAGTAACTGCTAATGAAGCAAATGTAGATGAGGATAGGATGAGGTTACGACGTGTGGATATAGCCAGGAGAGTGGTAGCACTGCGTCTAATCGATGATATCATCTTATTACCTCCTTTTTTTGAGTGAGAGGCTTGAGACTTCTCATCCCTAGAATCTTTACCCCTCAATCCCTTGAAGGGGGTGATCATTTATGTATGATCCAGTATTTAAAAGTAAGTATGGTAACTTTATAGATCACCCCATATAAGTACCAGATATTTTACCCCTGGACATAAAGAGTTGTAAGTTGTTGAGGGGAGAGGAGGCATGGGATATATGTAGGTATCAAAAGCAACAAAGCAACATGAAATCAATTGCAGTAGTCATCATAAGTACCCTCTTTATTACAGTGGCATCAGCCAATAAGATTAGCTGTAGTAAGGATGCAGCAACAGCCGGAAGCTCGCTACAAAACGCTAGGAAGAATTTGAAGAAAGCCAAGAGGAGTTGTCCATTGTCAATGATTCCATCTAAAAGAGAAAAGTGTCTATCTAATCTCTCTAAAGTATCTGATAAGATGAAGGAAGTTAATGAACAAGTTATTGCAATGAGTGAAGATTGTGCTGGTGTAAGTTTGTAGTTGTACTGTTTTATGTATATGCTATTTGTTTTGCTTTTGTGCACAAGATATGTCTCACACTTTCATCATTGTAGGAAGGATATCTTTCATCATGCAGTACCAACGTAGCCGAGTTAGAAAAACAAATACAATCAACAGTAGGTGAAGTCAAAGAAGCCATTGATACGTGTCCAGATAGTGCAGCTAGTTGTACAAGGGCAGTGACCAAGACATCGGCATATATTGCAAAGGATATTAATAGTCTAACTAAAGCTATCGAAGAATGTAATCCATCTGCTGTTGAAGATAAGAAGATATTTACAACATATCTAAGGTGACTATGGAGTATATAATATGTTTAGTAAGATTATGTAGAGAGGATCTTATGGGAAATGAAAGGATTTTGAAAGGCCATTATTAGTAGTAGATGTACTTAAACAATCATTAACGAGATTGTTATCATCTAGATAAACTTGAGCATTCATTATATTCATGTACCGTAGTTACTTTACATCATAATATCAAGATACACGCTATCTTGAAGACATCGTCCTCCAAAACTATATACAAAGTGTTCTTTCCCATGGCTGAATAATAGACCTCTCATTCAAAGTAGCAATATTCGTCATCGTCACCATGCCAAATACAGCTCATTGGGTCCACTTTCCCTTCATTCAATTCATCAAAGAATGCATCAGATGTAACCTCCAAACAACGACTTACATAATCAGTCAGTTCTCTAACATCAGCCTCCAACCCAGGCACTTCTAATCCAACTCCAGCGGTCAACGCTGACCCCCCTCCCTCACGTAACATCTTCAATGTCAGCTCAGGTGATGGCCTACAGGGTGTCAAGAGGTGCAAGTGTTAGATATAATGTATGTTATTGTAAAAGAGAAAAGACAAACAACAAGATACATACCGACCAAAGAATATTTGATGTTCAAGTGGTACCCAAGCGAATGAGAAGTAATTCCCTTCACCAATAACAACTAATTGACCTTCCATGAATTGATGATTTATAAATCCAGGTTCAGCTGCATGTCCCTGTCCTGGGAAACGGGGTAGTCGTTTCGTACCCCATTTCTTGGCAGATGCTTCTGATAATTGTATAGGATCTAAACTCGTTGGTCCGTGTGGTAGGTTAGGATTATTGGGTGATAAGTCAGCTGTGAAACTAATTTCACCTCGGGGAATATTGGCATCTCCAGTAACCTTGTAGGCAACTAATGTATCTCCGGAGTAGGTTACATTGATCATTTCAAAGCCATGCGATCCATATCTAATGGCGAGGAAGGTAATAAAGAAGAAAGATAGAGTTAGATTGCTCTGAGAGATGAAGATACCTAATGAAGTGCACATCTTGTGCACATAGTGAAAGATACTCACTTTCCAACCCACAGTCCTTCAAGATTGAATTGTGGCAACATCTTCCTTGCCCTTAATGATTCCTCCATGTATCTACGACTTTCATCAACCCTTCCCATCTTTCCGGCACTCCATGCTGCTCCCTGAGTCAACTTGTACACTGTCATATGAGTTTGGGGAGAGTACGATGAAGAGAGTTGTCAGAAGATGAATTGCAAAGAATGAACACATATATCTAGTACTAATTATATCTTAAGATACACAAAGATGCATCGAACTACACAAGATGCACATAAAGATACTCAATACAAACTTACCATGCTGTGGATCACGACTTTGTGCCTTCCTCAACATATCTCGAATTGCATTCACGGCATTTTCACTAACACCAACATTCAACGCTGTTGCCAAATCACTTTCTAATTGTGCAATTTCATCCCTCAATTCCCAATAGTGATCAGAACCCGATGTTGTATATATATTCATAGACTTGGCCTCCATTTCAAGACGTGACATACGTGTTGGTGATTGTGATAATGGTTCTAGGTTGTGAAATTCTGATGAGCGTGGTTCATTTGTTAGTTCGTTGGTGTTTAAGAAAGAGGAGGGGTCTGTTGATTCAGAAGAGTGAGAGGAGTATGATGGAAAGTCCATGTCACTTAATTGTTCTTCTTGTGATGAAGATTGTGGTGATGAAGAGAGTCCATCTCGTAGACGTTGTCGACGCCAGTCTCTCTCCTCCTCTGGTGACGGTGTTGCATACAGTGGTGATACTGATATCGTAGCATAACGATTATTAGTTGACGAGGTTGTAAATGCCAAGGATGTTGGTATTGCAATACATGCTGCCAGTGCAATGGATTTGATTATTGATATCTTTGTCATTTTGTTCTTTGTTAGGGGGGGAGTAGAGGGAGAATGAGAAACGTGAATTGCAATAGGCCGAAGGTTGTTAGTATCTTCTATCGTACAACTGTAAACAGGATATGATGATAATGATGTGGTTGGCAATTAAATCGTCGGCACTACTCGAATTATGAATATCATGCCAAGCTCATGCTTGATAAATAAAGAATTAAGTATCAACAAAAATTGACACCAAGATGCCACGTATGGCGATCTAAAAAACGAACGAGAAAATATTCCCACTCTACTTCAATACCCCAAGTAGTCACACCACTGAACGTCGTATCATAGCTGGTATCTTTCCTTCTTTATTCTGAATTGAAAAAGTACTGATCATCTAAGAAGAAGACGACTATACTATCCTATACTCTCATTCACTTATTGGTTAATCACTAACACATATCTTCATACTTTTATAGATACAGACACTACACAAACTAATTGTTACAACGGATACCAAGACATCAGCAAATTCTCTATCCCTCATTCTCCCCCCTCCTCCCCTTCGCCTTCTTCTTCCTCTTCACTCAGGCCAATTACAGCTCCGAAGCTATCAAACAAGGTACCAACAGGTATAGAATAGATCGCTATACCTGCAATACACAGCAACATACAGACAATCTTTCCTTGCCAAGTGAAATCCACTGCACCCCACTCGCCGCCCAAGAAAACAGCCACATAATACATTGTATTCGGCATATTAGTAAACATGACTTGAGTGCACATGTCAGGATAATAGTCATTACATTCTGCTGTAGACTTGAAATCAAAGCAACCCGGCTCTTTCTCATTACCAACAAGACGTACGAAGTCATCACATGACCGAAAGTTTGGGTTGTTTTCTTCGAATATAAAGAATAAAGCAGAGCTTCCTACCCATATGATAGTCGCCATTAATCCTGTAGCCTTTAATACATCCTTTGAGGCTCTAAAAACATTGTCAAGCTTACTAAAGGCAACCAAGAAGTCTTCCAATTGAAGCACACGGAAGATTCGGAATATTCTAAAGATCTTCGCCTCATCGCCATTGAGGTGGCCACTTCTAGCCAGTATAATTTGAACATACCACGGGAGTACAGATATAAGATCCACAAGTCCAAAGAATGTTGTGGCATATACCCAAGGTGAATACAGTGCCTCCCGGCTCTTTCTTGCAGAGAATAGTCGGAGGGCATAGTCTGGCCGCGGCAAGTGAGTATCATGAGAAGAAGATGGGTGAGTATGAGTAACAGTATGACAGATTCAGAGAATGATAGATATGTACTTGACTTACCAATAGTAAAGAAGAACACACTAACAGCTTCAAACACATCAAAGAGGTTCCCAGGTACGTTGCCGACGGCCCTGTCAATTTCTGGTACGGATTCAAGCACAACAGCTACTACATTTGATATGATGAGTGAAAAGAATAACACTCTACCGACTTTTGAGAAGTGTGTTCTTGTACATTTTCCACTTGTCTCATCGACCTTGCCGTCCAAGTATTCTTTAACTTTGACTTGAAGTGCATCTATCTCTGGCCCAAAATGTGATGGAGGAGGGGCTTGTCCTTCCAGCTGCCTATACTGAATATCATACCAATCATCGCCTTGATTGTTCTCGTCCGTATCTCTTGTTTTGCTATGAACAATCTCGGCAAAGCCTGAAGCGATGACACCCGAAGGAATTGATACTACTCCGACAGCAGCGATGACGATTAGGAACAAGATGCATCTTCCTATACCTCCATATTCAATCAAAGGAAAGTCTCCAGTTAAATGTATACCAGTTAAAGGTACAGAGCTAAAGAAGTTCTTGTATTTGTCCGACATGTAACAATTCTCAACACATCCGTACAAAGGTAGAGGATCTATCTCGATCTCCTCGTCATCCCTTTCTGCAATATACATTGCAGCTGAGAAAAGGAACAAAAGTGTTGTAGCAGCATATCCAGCCACATATAGAACTTTCCATTTCAACCTGACCACATCATCAATCAATGAGATGGATGGTACATACTTGTCAAGCTTGAGCAGTCTGAAAACCCTCAACATGCGGAAGTACTCATCGTGAGCATCAACCCAACCGAGAGGCATTGCATATGCATAGTAGAATGGCACAATGGCTAACAAATCAATGACCGAATAGAACGAGAAGACGTACTTGATTCTGGTCATGATGCCATTAGACGAGTCAGTACAGAATTCAGGATCGACACCTGCCCCGATGAAGCGTATAATGTATTCAATGGTAAAGATGATGACTGCCACCCACTCGATTTTCTCACCAAAGTGCTCCCATCCTTGAATGGTTTGTAAGATACCAACAGTAACAGTCGTACAGATCAGGAAGTAGATTGAAAGTTCAAACCTAGTGGCAGCCTTGCTTCCGATACCATTGACAAAGTTATAACATTTCATTTGAAATCCAACGGGTCTATGTGTTCTAGATGATCTCATATCAACGTCTTCTTCTTCATCAGGAGTATCCTCGTATTTGTTTGTTACATGCTCTTCAAATCCAGCACCGAGAAGTCCAATTGGTATTCCAAACACTGCAGTCGCAAATAAACCAATAATGCCAACTATAACCTTTCCTGCACTCGAGTAGTGGGCTAAGGGACTCTCTCCGGATAAGTTTAGAAGAGTTATCCGCATACTATTTGGTATGGTATTGTAATATGTCTTCATTTCCTCATCAGGCGAATCTCGTTCTGTATAGTATAAGATTGAACTAAAGAATATCCATAGGAGTACTGCACTGAAGCCGGTCACTGTCAACACATCTTTGTGCTCTTTGATAACATTGCCAAAAGTAGCAAACGCCTTGTTTGTACTGCCGACATGAAAGATTTTTAACAGGAGGAAGAGTGAATACCCTGCTCTGACCTCACTGAGTGCCATAAGTCCTACCCAATATAGGAAGATTGAAAATGCATCAATGAGTAGAATTGTTTGCTTCGCATACCTGCCTAGGCCACTTCCTCTGTACTTTGGATTCTCTCCTGCTGAGTATAATCGTAACACATATTCTCCAGCAAAGACTAGAAACGAAAAGAATTGAAACCACACTAGAATTTGATGCACTGCCCCATTGCTATGCCCAGAGACCGAGTCAAAGATGAATGATATTGCCACTGAAATGATAAGCATGTCAATAAAAGTCTTCCGAAGTTTGGCTTTTGGAGATCTCTCTTGGTGTAACAAATTGTATACTCGGCCACGAAAGGTTGTTACATCTCCAACAAACTCCTCCTCGACATCAATATCTTCTACCTCTTGTACATCAAGAGCTAATTGTTCTCTTCTCTTGGCAATTTGATCTTCAAAGCCACTAGCAACAACGCCGACTGGAAGGGCAAACACAGCCACTGCAAACACCGCAGTGAAAGTTCCAAGTATTTTGCCCCAGGAACTGTGCTGATCAATCAGTGGAAACTCTCCAAACAAGTTTGTGAGTGTCCAAAAAGAAGCATCAACAATAGATCGGTATATATTCCAACAAACTTCAGTACCATCATCTAGATTCTCACATCCAGCCGCACTACAATCGACTATTCCCCACTCATCAACAATACAAAGACTTGTATCTAAATCAGAATCACAACCATACTTCTCAGCACCACCGCAATAGATCATATCAACATTCTTTCTCTCTGCCAAGTAAAAGAATGAACTTAGTACTCCCCATACAGTCATTCCAACAAATAATGCCGTTCCAAGTACACCCCTTTGAGCAAAGAATACGTCGTCAATCAGCCCCAATGCCAAGTCAAATCTGCCCTCAACTTTCATCATTCTTAATAGTCTAAACATTCGTAGAAAGTTGGATGCTGCAATATCAGTATTCGGTAATAGAAATGCATCAACATAAAACGGTACAGTGCTAGCAAGATCAACTAATGAAAAGAATGTCGGTATATATCGTAATCTTCCTATAAATCCTGAATACTTGACATCAATTAAATCAGCAGTATATATACGTAGTATATAATCAATACTAAATACCAATACTATAAATATCTCTGTTATAGATGTAGCACCGATATTCAAGAATGATAAAGTATTATTGGGATAGTTACCAAAGAAGAGAGCATCACATATACTTCCATCTTGTCCTCCACACTTTGTTGCAATTGTTGATTCAGTATTATACTCTGGTAAGAATAAACTCGAAAGGATGAATGTTAGTACTGATATTAATATTAGTATGATTGTGAAGGACTCATATTTTAAACCGGCTGGTGTTTTTGCCTCAAGGAAGAGGAAGAGGGGTATTCGTTTATCATTGTTGTTTGTCTTATCATTATTGTTTGTGTTACTTGGTTTGACATTAGTTTTGTTTGCAAAGAGGGGTGTGCTTTCAGATACCATGTTATGTTTGTGTTAAGATCAATACCGCTACGCCGATACACTACTTTGATATATTGCTTCTTAATGTGTCCACAGCTGATTAGATTTTGTTGATGGCTCTATGAAGCTTGAATTAATTGCAATAGCCATGCCTACTCTCCCCTCACAAAAGATATTTTGATTTGATCTCCGGATACGGTATCCTAAACCAGTATCTTTTACTTTTACGTGATTGAAGAGTTTATATCAAAGAATCAATGTAAAAAGATAGTTATGAGATATACCAATGTTAACTTATCAAGCTTCTTCGAGATGTCAGCTGTTGAACTTTAGCGGTGGCTCCCCACTTCGAGTAGAATTCTATTGCCTGTTTCAAGTAGTAGTCGCTATGGCTTCGTTTATTTCGAGAATCAAAGTACTCACTTGCCAATTCGTTTGACAAAGCCTCATCTTGGATGAACTGGTTCTTTGAAGCTATATCGATTGCAGACTTATAACAATCTTCTACTGTCTTCTCACTCTTGCCGTTCAACACAGCAAGTTCAGCTTCCAACAGATGCAGACAGTGTACGACGTTTACGTTTCCTAACTTCATCCAACGGCGGATAAACTTCATTGATTTAAGTGCTCTTCGTTTCCATTTCCAACTGTCCATCACCCCCACTGATGATTGGGCTGCTTTAATGCATATAAGCCCTTCGAAGAATGTGTATCGTACCACCGGATAAACAGATTTAAGAACAGTGCGTACATCAGAAGTTGTTAGCAGAAGACTTTTTGCTTCTTCCCAATCCCCAAAGAAGGCATACAATTCTAGTTGCATGGTGTTCACGTAACCAATGAAGGGAAGGTTGTTGAAATTCTCATTCGATATTTTTATAATGCCGTCAAAGTCCTTTTCATTCTCCTCAAGCTCGATATTACACAGTTTCTTTATCGCCAGAAGATATATTTGAAGAAACAACTCCGTGTGGATATCTGCGTGGAGGAAGTTGATATGGAGATTGATTGCTTCAGCGAATACGTCATCATTGAGAGAAATACCAGCATGAAACGTATGTACTACCCTAAATCCTAGACATAGCTTGGCACTCTCAAAGTCTCCAATATCACGCCCGTGTTGATACCCCTCAGTCAATGGAGTTAGAGTCTCCCGGAGGGGCATAGTCCAATGATTAATAAATCCTTGAATACCAAAAGTCGATCGAGATTTCATCCGAGTTGCAAATGGCTTGGCAAATATAAGCTCAGCTGCCTTTGCCATTACTCGACCTTGTTGTGGTTTGCCAAAGGGACCACTTAGGAGAATACCAAAGGTAGTAAAGGCATCACAAGATGATGCATTGATACCGGATTCAAGTGTGATATTTGTTATTTCAAAGATAAGCAGAGGAAACAATGTTGGTTGGACTTGGTAACATGAAGTTAACAATAACTCCAGCATCCTCTGTCCCATGATAATATGCTCATCCTGTAAGTCTGGTAAATTTGCAAGTTCTTCCGACGTACGTTTCCCCAGTCTACGAGTTGTATCCATATATCTCCATAATATCATGATAGTTGATATCATCCTGTTATTCGTTGCCCTGTTGTAAGATGGCGTTGACAAGCCTAGCTGTTTCCGTACGTCCAATCCAAGTGATAATGATTCTTGATAATTCCCCGCGGCCTGTTCCATCATCATCTTTATCTCATACACTCGAAATTTCTCTTGTATTGTATTTCCATGATGAAGTACCTCATCAATAAGCTCATTCGTTATATCATGCTCACCAGTTATATAACATGTGTGTGCCCCCTCACTACATAATTCAAGGAGTATTGGACGTACTTCGTCATCATCCCAATGAGTTATATCATTTAATTGTTTCCTACCTGCCTTGAAGTAATCCGCGGCTGTATCAAAATCTGACTTTTCTAATGCACTTTTACCAGCCTGTAGATTGTATTTAGCGGATGCTATTAATTTAGTCTTTGAGGTAGAAGAAGAAGAAGATGTCGTTACTGTTGTTGACGAGGCATTATTATCATTCTTATTCTTATTCGTTGATTTTGAGTTCTTAGAATAATAAGCTCCTACAGTGCCTGTGCTATTGCTCGGTGTCGATCCCGATCGAGTGCTATTACAAATACCATTATCAACAACAACTTGTTCATTTACAGAAGGCATAATTTTGATATGGTTAACTGGAAAAAACTCCGGTTGTGTAATAACACTTACTCCACCCTCGATACTTGCGGTTGCATTTGGGAGCACTCCACCTTTGTTTGGTTTATCATCGTCGTGTAATCCCAGTGTGTCATGTTCGGTATAAGATGATGATGATGAGTCTGAGACCGAAGCCATTGTCCACCAACTATCCACAACAAATCTACTTAATTCAGCTAACAAATTGACATTAAATAAATACTATAAATGACGCTTAACAGTACATCAAGTTTGGATGGAATTGGAGGATGGATAGATGGTTAATTACCTACAATTCACCACTTTTTCACTTACTTGCAATGGCATTTTGAGGATACCGCTAACACCACCAATTGAATGATAGTAAATATTGTATCTAGAGTATGTAACTGCAATGTCATGAGGTTTGATTGCAACATCCAGACCACGTATCAATGCAAAACTATTGTCATTTGCAATTGTTTTGTTAATGTATCTGTATCACAGAATCGGTATCCGTGGCTGTAGTTGGACTAATATATGAGTTGAGCTTTGTCAAATCTTTGTTGCTCCTCATTTGCAACAATGCAATAATGATAATCCAAGAAGAAATCTATCAGAAGTGTTGAATACAACAATAATAACTCCTTCTTCTCTTTTGTAGAGTTGCCCATAGTCCTAGAAAAACTCGATTATTCATTTACAGTATGGGTTGTCAAGAAAACAACAAACATTCTTTTCATAAAGATTCAGCTGGCCTGACAAGATCATTATTTCAAAGCCTCCTCGAGGGCATTAGCTCTACCTTCTACTGCGCCAAAGAGAGCATCTCCTAACTCTTGATCACCTCTCTCTAAAGCTAGATCCGCTTTTACGACATCTCTAAACATCTCCAAGCTCCACTTAAGTAATTTGTTTTGAAGAAACTCTTGTACTACTGATGGCATTCCATTAAACAAGGCAACCATGATGTATGGCATAATAATTTTCATCCTTAACTTCATCACACATGAGTCATCCGAGACAGGTTCAAACTCAACAACACCTCTATTCTTTAGACCTGATATGGATTCCCATTGTATCCCTTTTGGACTTGAGAGTACATTACTTTTAGCCTTCCAACTAAACTTGACACCTCGTATGTTTAAATTCCACTCTGTTAGACCTGGCGATTCATCTAGGTAAGTAACACTGTTTAGCCATGGAGACCATCGTGACATTTGTGGCAAGTCAGTAAATCTTGAGCTTGCAATACTATCTGAAAATGGAAGCGGAAGAGACACGGATACTGAAATATCTCTACCCGACGTGGATGATGTTGTGGCAAGGTAGCTATCAGATTTAGTTGATGTGCTGATGGTAGACTCTTCATTTGTTGATGTTGATGTAGTTTCATATGATGTGGGCATGCGATCACTCATTTCATCTAGACTCAATCCATAGAGAGCTCTCGACAGGGATGGTATGTTTAGCATACCATCATTGTTTACATAAGACTCAAATGATGGGGACAGAGTATCACCACCAAGCATATCAAACGTTCCCAATCCATGAGCAAATCTTGGTACTGTTGTTGAGTAGGGAGAGTTGTCCACAACTGCAGCAAGAATGGCGGTATATGCCAGTCCAATACCCGAATCGAATGAAGATGAAAACACGGGGCTGATGTGTAATTCATCCTGGGCAAGCTTTGCTAATTGCATAGAGAGTTCAAGTCCAAGTAAGGCAGGCTTTAGGACGAATGCTGCACAGCTTGTCTGTCCAACAGGTTCACCTCCAAAGACTTTCCTCAAATCATGAGCAATCTCATCAAAATCATAACCGTAGTTCACAGCTAGATCTGCCAAGCTCTCGTCGAGTGCATATCGGACTTCGCCATGATTAGAGAATGACTCCAAGGCAGCCACTTGAGTATCTAACTGCCACTTTCCATCTACAGTTTGTACTTCTAACGGTTCTTCGATGAATTCAATTGCATCGATTTCACCAGCACTTTTAAGATTAGCAGTAAATAGTTGAGCAGAGTCCAAATTCCAAGCTCGATTCGCATCTGCTCGTAGTCTTAGACCTTGTCGGTTCAATGACGACTCTTTTAGTCTGATAAGATTCGTAGCATCATCAGCAGAGTCTTCATGCCCAACCTTCACCTTTATGCTTTTGAAGGCAATGTTCCTTAGTCCTTTATCTCTTGAATTGGTATCACCTCGAGTGATGAGTCCATTTATGGGTAGTTGAGCAAAGGATGACTGTATCATTGGTTGCGGTGTTTTCCAATAGTTTGAAGCGATTGCTTGAGGAAGTAGAGCTCCATATAACTGTGAACCCACGGAAAGAAGAGCCATTTCGAGTCCTGAACGAACAGATGGCAAACCTGACATTTTATCAATGCCCACAAGATTGAAGATGTCATCAATACATTTGGATAGTGACCCATCAAAAGATAGAACTCGTTCAACATTGAACTCAGGAGAACCCTTTATATTGGATGAAAGAACATCTTTAATCAAGTTCAGTTGATCTTGAGCATCATCCAAAGACTCCTTGTGGAGGCCCTTGAGTGGAGAAACTTCTCCAACCCCAACAGCCATTCCATCTCTGGATGCAATACTTATTATGAATCCTTCTCGTCGTGTTAGCTCATTTCCGAGCCGAGCACTATCACCCCAACCAATGCCTTGAATTCCATTCTCCGATCCACTACTTGAACCGACATTGATACTGAATGATTCATATTCCATGATACCAACTCGATGTAGCTGTGTTGGAATGTTGTCGCTCTCTTTTTCTTCTAGAATACTATATTCCAGTGACGCAAGTGATATTTCTTCTAATCGAGGGGAGTCTATGTCGGTGTCTTCTCCAATTGCTTGATCATTGACGAAACTATTGATGATGGACGATATCTTTTCAGGTTCTTCTACCAGCAGAGCGTGACCTGCATTCTCAATCTCAATGTATCGAGAAATGCCTTTCAGTTTTTTCCAAGACCGACCTATGTTCGAGTACTTCCTATCAAGACCTCCTGCTACAAACATTGTGTTGGTAGGAACAACTGCTTTCCAATCATCTTGTGATGTTAGTGGTGGTGAACATCCATACAGAACCGAAGCAATATCTCGTCTTCTTTCAACAAGACTTGTCAATCGCCTACTTAACATACTTTGGTACTTCTCAGGGTGTCTTGCCTTTAGATTTCCCCAAAGAGATTTGGCACCATACCATTTTGTCAAGAATTGATTCAAGCCGTCTTCATCTTGCGAATCGGATATCAAGTATGATCTATAAACTGATGAAAATAAAGACTCTGCAAGAGAATAATCATTTGCCAAACGCAGTCCATCATCATTATTATCTTCATGTTTGTCATCAGAAGGCAACTTGCCAGGATTTGATCCGAGTAAGATCATTCTCGTCTCATCTGATACTAGTATAGGACTATCACTATCGTTATCACTAAGAGATGACAGACTTGCAGAATATAGTCGCTTCATGGCTAGAGCAATCCTTCCACCAAGACTGTATCCTGCAATTGCATCCAAATGATTCACTCCATGATCTTGAATAAGAGATTGACAAACTGCACGAGCCATGACATCTAATGAAAATGGAGAGTTCTCAGGTGAACCAAATGGTTGCATAGAGTCAAGTCCTAATGAAGAATGGGCCACCTGTTGATCAGATGATAGTATGATGGATGATTCACCGTGACCAGGTAAATCAATTGAAATGATATTCCAGTCTTCAGAAAGATCACTACTAGTACTCAATGCTTCTCCAACGACATCCCATTCTGACTTGTCTCCCATCCACCCATGTAGCAAAAGAATAGTCTTGGCTTTCTTTGATGATGATGTCGAATATCTTTTGATGGGCAGTACGGTATCACGGGTAGGAGGAGGGCCCAGCACTTTATCCACAATACTTCTAGCACTACTCGTGATTTGTTGATGAATGTCTACATTTTCTGTCCTTCCCAGCACCTTAGCCTCAACTATTACAGGCCCTCCCGTCTGAATGCTAGATCGATATACATCTTTGAACTCCTCAAAGGACGATGCACTTTGGTAACTCAGTCCGAATGCAGCCGCTGATTGTTGGAATGAAAGATTTCTAGTTGGGGTTCCCCAATATTCTTCAAACCCAACGTCTTGACCATGCTTGGATATAGGTAGGAAGGAGAAGATTGCACCTCCACCATTGTTTACAATGACTGTTGTAAGGGGAAATCGACTCAAGTTTGATCCAGGTTGAGTATCAGTGGCTGATGAAGATGACTCATCTTGTGTTAAGCCATAGAAAGCATTGAGATCATGAAGTGTAGTTACATCTCCACATACAAGTGTGGTCGGTTTAGAGTTGTCACCGCATCCAGTTGCAGTCGATATGATGCCATCGATTCCACTTGCACCTCGATTTACAGACACTGAGAGAGGAAATCGATTCGGATGTTGCCTTGTTGGATATAAAAAGAACTCTCCATCTCTTACTGGCATTGAGTTTGATAAAAACATTGACATCGGTGGAAGCTCTGATGACGACTCACTCAAGACTTCTGATATTGCCATCATTATCTGTGGCTCGGTTAGACTATCTTCATTTGCATCTCCTTTAATTACAGAGTCCATATTAGATGTGTCTTGTATGATTGTGGGCATTTGTTGTTGCAACTCACGTCCAAGATGGAGTAGTGGTGCTAGTTCACTGCCGTAGTTGGAAGCACTGCCACTGCTCTCAAGATGGTTAATGATGCTATTCACAAATGATCCAATATCAGAAGAAATCCTATGAGTGATTGTCTGCTCTGGATCAATTCTTTCGGAAGGATGAAACTTTTGAACAAGTACATGTTTTGCCGAAGGATTACTCTTCATCACTTGAGATATCTCTGTTGAAATGAGAGGTGATCCTAGTTGCAATATCAGATCGGGTTGCATGCCATTCGACACTAGAGGGTTCTTCAAGAGATGCTCGGCGTAAGGAATGACCTGATATTCACGTCTTAATGCTCCGCTTTGTACTCCAGCAAAGATTGGGAAGCCAATCACTCTTGCAAAGTGAGCAATTGAAGCTGATAATAAATCTGTTCCATCACTATTAAGCTGTGCACCTCGGAGATTACCAGTGACTATAATTCCTCTCCGTGATTTGCTAATGAGATTTGAGACTTCCATAATCGAATGATCAGCACTATTGTTTGAATAAAAGGTATCTTGCCAACGTTTGCCCTCGCGTGACCACCTCAAGAATCCAGGTACATCTGTAAACCTTAGATTGTTCAGCTGTGTTGTTGATCCGACACGATTATCATTTCGTATTGGCCCACCATCAGGTGCCAAGTTCTCACGAAACTGTACATTTAGATGAACTGGACCCATGAGCTGTTTTGTTAAGGCAACAGCATGATTGGCATCCGATAATGCTAGCGATACTGGAACATCGTCCGATGGTGGCAGTATATCTCTAAACCAGCGTACATAGGATGAAGAGAAGATCTTTACTTGATCTATTGACTGATTGCTCCCATTGTCACGATTTTCATAGGGTCTGTCGGCTGTAATAAGAAGCAAAGGCACCCCGTCTGAACTTGACTCAACAACTGAGGGGTACAGATTCGCAACCGCTGTTCCACTGGATGTTATGACCGCTGCCGGACGTCCATTCTGACGAGCATAACCAACAGCTCGGAACCCAGCTCCTCGTTCATCATGTACACTAATTGCCTTTACAACACCAACATTTGATCTCATTGACTTGAATATTGCCGCTGTCAATGGCGTATTTCTCGACCCTGGACAGATGTAAAATTGTGTAATGCCACAACGCACCAACTCCTCAATGAAGGCAGTAGTCCATGCTACATTTGGCATTGAGTAGCTTTGCAATGTAATTGGAGATGACGGGAAGAGAGACGAAAGCACTCCCATCTTATGTGAAGTCTCTGTCCATTCACCTTGGACTGTAGATCCATCGACTATTCCTGCTCCACCAAATATAGAAACCTTTGATTGAGGTTGATCATCATCTAATGTTGCATCAAACTGCTGCGGCAAGTTGTTCATGTTTGGTCTAACAATCTTCGACTCTGACTTATAATTTGTTACAAGTGCAGATCGAATTGCAACAGCTATATCCGCCGAGTCATGCCCAATATAACCAAATGGACCAGCGTAGTATCCCCTATCAAACCCTGTAGTTGTTTCATACTTTCGAATAAAATCAAGAGCAGTTGAAGTAGAATCACCACATACAGCAGGTGTAGGATGAAGATCCTTCAAGAGTGAACGAGAAACATCGATTACACTTGCACTTTTTGATAGCTTGCCTTCAAATGTTTGACATATATGTTGTAAGTGTCGTAGTCGTCTAACAAAGTATCGTTGTTCATACAATGTTTCAGAACTCTTCTCAAGCCAACCCTTCTCTTCCAATTCAAGTAATGCACTTCTAATAAATTGTCCGGTAATTTCATTCTCCAACATGTCTTTTTTCGATGATAGTAATTCTTGGAGTAGCTCATTATCGGCTGAGGGTGTTTGGCCACGTATGCGTGTTCCAGCCAATGCCTCTGATGTAACTATTCTATCATGATGTTGTCTATTAGTTCCATCATATCGACTACTCACTTTGAACAATCGTTCGGGCGCACATCCCAAGAATTCTCTACTTGATATTCCTGAACTACCATGCCGTCGTATTCTTGCTGTTGAGTCTGATTCTTCATCACCTGGATTCATATAGAATAAATGTCCAATATGTCCACTAAATTTCATTCTCATTAGTATATCCAATCCATTGACAGATGAACCAAGGTTTAAATCAACTTTACGTGCCAATACAACCTTTCGTAATCCTCCTTGTTCACTACTGTTATTTTCATCTTGTATCTGTTTTAATGCCTCTGTTACACCTCTTTCGAATGCAAGTCCTGAATCACTCTCTTCTTCATTTTCTTCTTTACCAGTTGATTCTACTCGATTTAATACTGGTGGTAATGTCGTACATGGTACTGATGGAGATATATCATCAGTCAACTCTTGTAATATTGTTAGTATACGACAAGCGGCAGTATACCATCCTTCATTATGAGTGTTTTGATCTGATGGTGAAGCAGTATTATGCAAATGTATTGATAATGTAACCCTCTTCTCTTTAACTTCTTCACCATTTACTGTATTGTTATCAATAGTAACAGTCTCTCTTTTTAATTCAACAGCGGGTAATACCCAGTATCCACCTCTATCACCACCAAATCCATCCCAATCATCTTCCTTTTCTCCCTCTCCTCCTTCTACTCTATTCTTATTTACATAGTATTTAGAATCAAATCTAGAACCACCATATATTCGAGAACCAATTGGTAATTCACTCTCCTTGAACATATCATTCAATCTATTCTTCCTCTTACTATTTCTATCATTATCATTATTTACCCTAACACCTCCATTACTATTGATTTCTCCATTGGTATTACCATTTACTACTAAATCTGCTGATATAGTATCCCATATACGTTTACCAACGAATGGATCATATGAATCAGAATACGATGATGATATTGATGCTTTACCTATAGTTGATGCCTCATTTGTATTTTCGGCATTGGCAAAGTATAGTATTGGTAATGTATCTCTACTATTATCTAGTTTGCGACGTAATATATCAATATATGGACGTTGCGAATGTATCCAACATAGTGGGTCAATTGAATATACTGCTGATATTGATTGTTCGATGCGTAATATTGATGTTTGTGATAGATGGTTTAATAGTATTGTTGACTCATCAGTTGTACTACTAGAGGCATCTATAATAGTTTGCAGTGATTTAATTAACATTTGCAATCCTGCAAATAATGGTACTGCATCATCATCATTGTTATTTCTTCTATTATTAATACTTGATGACGAGAGTGGATCTAAATATATCTCAGAATGTAATATATGTTTAGTTGATAATGTCTTACCAGTGTATCCACTTGTGTTTATGCTACTACTACCTTTTCTATTAATACTGTCTTCATTAATATTTGCTTTTGCAGCGGATAATAATGTATGATGTCTATTACAGTGTAAAGACTGTCCTCTATAAGTATGTTGTAATGATGGGAGATAATAATGACGTCTATTGTTTGATAAACTCAATATTGAAGGTAGCAGTGTTAGTATGATATAAATCTTAGACCACCACATTGTTATTGATAAAATATATCTTCTTCTATATAATAATACTAAATGTATGCAGTCGAGTGATATCTATTAGATGGAGGTTATTCGAATGTACTGACGCTGATTGATTGCAAGAAGAAAAGTAAGGAGGGGGAGGAGGCTCCACCTGTAAAAAAGAGAGATTTTCTTCTACCTCCCAGACGAGTCACTCTCTCATTTGGTCTACTCGCGAGTCAACATTGCAACAACCATTAACAACACCAACGCCAACCACATAATTAAAAGTAAAGAAAGAAGATAATATTGTCGGTAGATATATTGATAATCAATCCCAAAGTAACGCGACCCAGATCACAATTGCAAATTTTCAGTCGCATTTCGAAATACAATCATTCATATTTGCAACTCTTATCCTACACAATTACAATAATATAATAATAATAATAATAATAATAATAATAATAATATGCCTACCATTCATTACATATCAAATTCAATTCTAAAAAGTAACGGTATTGCTACACCTCAGAATATACTACCACCTACTGAGTTCTCGTTCTCATCATTGTTTGATACTGTTGATGAGAATGAGAATGAAAATGAATCGTCGTTGGATTTGAATCGAGTTGGAAGTAGCTCGATCTTGCAGCCATCCACCGCTATTAATAACAACACCTCCATTGTATCATCAGAAGAGAAGAAAAGAGATTCAGCAGAAGCATCAACTGATAAAGACATTACAGTTCACGAGAAGCCGACGAAGAAGTTGAAAGTGTACACTGAATTAGAATATGCAACGAAGAAGTCCGATGAGGATCAACCGACTATTGACATCGTTAAACCAGGACCTAAATCATACCCCCTAACAAATATATCCGAACCAACCAATAACGATTGTCTCTTCGGACGTGGTGGAGGAACTAACCATCATCCAGGTAACAAGAAGTTCCGAGAATTAGTTGATAAGAGGAAAGATGAGTACAAAGCTGCTAAACGATTAGAGAAATCAATGGTAGCAATGGAAATTGTAACCGATTGGCGTGCACAATCTCCACCCGGTCGATTTCTAAAATTAGATGAAACTACTAAACTTTGGAATGATGTTGGTAATGAACAAGCACGTGAGAAGACTTCACAAGCTTTGAGAGAAAAGGAAAAGACATCAACGAAGGAAGAAAAGGAGATTACAACAGTGTAGGCTAGTTATGTCAGATGATATCGGAGATGATAAGGCTCGTGAGAAGACGGTTCAGATGTTTGTCAACCTTGGATGTAGAGCTTAGTATGTCAGATATACTTTGCTTTGTTAACCCCTTTTATTATACACGACGATTCATATTTCTTCAAACAACCACTACTAAATAACCAATACTAAAAGTCTTCAATGTCTTGATGAGATCCTTCCTCTGTCTCAATTGTCTCTCCATCAATGATAATATCATCTGCTCGAATACAACTAATCTTCTCATATATCCGTTCGGCCCTTGCCTCTTTACTAAGAGTACGATCTCGCATTATCTCAAGAAGTTCATGCTTACGCTTTTCATTAGCAAGAGCCATAGCCGACGATAATAATGCCGCCGTATCCTCATCTACATCCACATTCTTTGTGATTGCATCTTCGTGACCATCCTCAGTGGGTGTCGATACAACTTGCTTGTAGGCAATAAGTTTGTTCTTTAACAAGTTCTGAGATAGCTCAGGCGGCAAGTCTGTTGGTGCAGATGCCTCAGTTTGTTCATGTGCGGCTCCAGCCTTGGTATATTCGCTCATCTTTTCTTTCAATGCCCCAGAGCATAACAAATGAGCAAGTTCAGCCTCTTTGACGTGATCGTCTTCATCCTTATCCTCTTCATCGCCTACTTGACCTTGTTCCCATGCTTCCATCCTTGACTTTAATACACTACTGGATAGCTCAGGGTCTAAATCTGTGGCACCGGCAGATCTACCAAACTCACGAGTTGACCCTGCCTTGTACGCATTCATCTTATCTCTTAATGATGAGTTGGGAGTAACCGGCATATCAATTGGCTTCTTCTTCTTTGGAGTAGAGTCAGTGTCATCAGGCAATGTGCCGGCCTTAGTATAAGCGGATAGCTTGTCATTCAATTTTGGTACGTCTGGCATATCAATTGGCTTCTTCTTATAAGGTGAAGGGTCTATATTCTCATCAGTAGCCTGGGTATAAGCATTTAGTTTTGCTTCCAATAAAGCCGACTTTCTCGGCGTTGTCCTTGGAGCAGCTTGAGGTTTGGGTTCATCATTAGCAGTGGGAGGTAATTCATCAGTAGGTGGTTTATCTTCTGTCATCTCTGCTACCCTGGCTGCAATCTCGTCAACAACATCCACTTCTTCTTTCTTTTCAGTTGATACCTCTTCTGCTGAATGTTCTTCTTCCTTTTCTTTAGCCCCACCTCCCCAGCAAGCCATTCTTTCTTTCAATAAGTTGGATGTCTCAGGCATATCAGCAGGTCTCTTGTATGGAGCCTGCCTTGGTGATTCAGGCTCTGGTTCATCATTAACAATAGAGGTATCTGGATCCATATTGTTCTCACTCTCATCCTCTTTATCCTCTTCCATAACAGACTCCTCAACTATCGGGGCCGGTACCTCTGGCTCCTCATCAACCTTTTCACCCCAAGCTGCCATTCGTTTCTGTATCTCACTAGATGCTCTCCTACTTGCAACTTTTACCATTTTAGGCTTTAATCTTTCCTCCTCTTCCTTCTTTAATCGTAATTCCTCTTCTTCTTTCATACGCTTTGCCTCATCAATCTCCTGTTGAGCTTTAGTTTTTGTAAATTTATCCGGCGCAGATTGTGCTTTATACTTTGCCATACGATCTGCTAATGATAATGGCTCCTCTTCTACCACAATTTCCTCTTCTTCAACTGCAACATCTTCAAATACAGGCTGTTCAATCTCTGGCTCTGGTTGTTTTTCCCATTTACTCATACGATCTTTCAAATCAATGTTCGCATTTTGATATGTATCACGTCGTGCATGTGATGTGGGTGTATATACCTCTTCAGCCTCTGCTGCTTTATTTTGATATGCTAACATCTTCTCTTGTAATAAACTTAGTTTCTTTGGTGTTGTTGATTTATTATTAGATGGGCCATCATTAGATATCTTTTTGGATGGCGTAGGAGATGTTTGTGGTGAGTTGTAGATTCTCATTTTGATGTGTGTTTATTTTATATGATTGGTATGCTGTCAAATGATATTATATAGATATTGACGATTGCAATTGCAAATACAGACCAAGTACTAACAACATCACATCAACTTGTTGAACTTTTTCTACCAAAACAACTGCCTTATACTATATGTAGTTCTCAAAATGAAATCTAGTGGCGAGCGAATGGCGGTACTCTATCTTGCTACTGCACCTCCTCTCTCGATCGACTCCTATCCACGTCCCTGCCTACTGCCCTTTTGCAATCACCATCGAGTGGTTGTACTAATACAGAATATAATATTATAAGAGAAGTGATAGATAATAGGGGATAGATAAACAGGAGTGAGGAGATAGACACAAGTGAATGAAGAGGAAGAAGATATATCAGCAACAAACTATAACAACAAGAGAGAAGAGTAGTTTAGACTTAGATACCGATACAACATATAAGATGATATACAATCACAGCAACACTACTAAAATTGACACAGAAAGTATGGAAGAGGCATACCGATCAAATGGTGCTTCCAAAATGGGTGCTCATAGAGGTCGAAAGTTTACCAAACCACAATTAATGAATCCACTGAAATTACTACTCATAAGTTCATGTCTTGCAATCTTCATCGGTGCTAATAGATGGATGGCACGATGGGTATGGAAGGGTCCCGAACCACATAATATTGATTTAGAGGCAGTGAATAAAGCAAATGAAGAACATCATTTGAATACGTTCACGAACAAGGAGCATGATAAGAATCCCTTTGAGGGTATATTAAAGCATCCTGATCAGATTGCAGAAGATGTTAAGAAAGTTGTTGAGGCTACTATGGCAGACGATAGTATAGATCAAGGTGATGATGATGACGACGATGATGAAGAAGGGGAAGATGACGACGAGGAAGAAGAAGAAGAAGAGGAGGGAGAAGAAGAGGAGGGAGAAGAGGAAGAAGAAGTGGCAACGGAGTAGAGATTGTACAATACATAAGACACGAGTTGGGTATCAATAGATGTATTGTATGATACTACTAGAAACATTACCAGGCTTTTAAGTTCAGACATCTAACCCACATTCATGCAGAATCCTTCTTCCAAGTTACTATCGGCAGATAATATGTATTCCTTCCGTGCCAATACTTTCTCCTTACTCCATCCCAGTCCTTCTCGTCAACTTGTATTTCACATTGAGCAAACTCAGAATCCAGACCCAAGTGAGATAATTGTATCTTAACACAATTGCATGCCACACCGTGAAAGAAGAGGTTGTCCGGTGCCAATCCATTGAAGAACGAGTAGATACCGTCTGGTTTGTGCAGTACCTTTGCCATTCCTTCATGAAAGTCTTCTAAATCAGTAAAATGTTCGCCGTAGGTATCATAGAAGATGCCATCAAACTCTAAACCTTCTGCTATTAGCTTTGGCAGTTCATCTTGCCATTTACCAAAGCATATTCGAACGTTTGGTTTCTTATCCCATCCATCACTAATCATTTTCTCATATACTGTTGGATGTGCTTCGATTATGACATGTAAACTAGGCTCATATGATTGCAACGCTGTATCAATAATGCCTAAACCGAAGCCGATGTTCATTACTCGTTTACCTTTTGTTCCATTATGTGTGAGAATAGAGGCGTGGGCATTCATTAATGGTCGCTCCCATTCCATCATTACTGCATCGTTATCATCGTCAAGTAGTAGAGTGTTGGCGGCATTGTATCGTACATTACTATGTTCAAGGTAGTCTGGTTTAGTACAAGGCTCATGAGAGACAGGAACTGATGCTGTTGTTGAGTCTGTTGCAGATGTAGCTTCTCCGTTCTTCATTGATGTTTTATCTGATTCATCATTATTAGCTGAATTATTCAATCCTTCCATTTGCCTCGAAAGACGTATTGATGCTCCCAATATCAACTGCAGCAGAGTATTGCAACAAACGTCAAGATTTATTTGCAAAAACACAAATTTGTGCACATATCATATGCGAAAATATAAAAATGTGCACTCATATGCACAAAAACTACGCACCTCCGCTTTGGTTCCAACTTCAACCAAATAGTTAACTACATCCCACTTTTGATTATCCGTGGCATAATCACCTGCGCATTTGCCATATCGATCAACTGCATTCCAAGGAGCACCGACATCAATTAATGTTTGACAAATATCTAAATGTCCACATTGAGCTGCAATCATGAGTGGAGATTTACCAGTAGTTTGATCTTGTGTTGCAGCTAACAATTGTTTTGAAGTTATATTGTTTGAATTGATACTGCTGCTTTGTTTAACATTATCATCAGCATCAGCTGCCTCGAGTAAAGATAGGATGATGGCAAGATTACCATTTTCACAAGCTTTCATAAATGCAGTATGATTTTGCGGTATTGTTGTTGCAGTGGTCGAGGGATATATGGGCATTTCATCTTCGGCCTTTCTCTTGATGCTCATAATGAATACTGCAATTACTTGGCCGGCGGTGATGATAGAGTAGGGATTGATTGATGGTTGGTCGATTGAAGCCCAAAGAGAGAGCGGCGAGGGGAAGATATTTAGCGATAGAACAAAGATCTAATGAAAATTTGCAAAAATGTAGCTTGGGTATCGTAGGCATTGTAGGGAAAAAGCATGCTTGTGTCCACACCACTATACCCATTGGCGCTTTAGATTTATAGATCAATAGGATAGATCTCTTTTTGTAGTTAATTGGTTTTAACCGGCGGCGACTATAAGTTCTCAACTGCAACTAACATTACTACTTACAACTTACAACACATAACACATGTGTTGATAATATCATGTCAAGCAAGAAATCCAAAGCTGAAGGTGATATACCACAATGGTCGGAAACGCCATCAATCATTCAACATTTGTCTCGAGAAGAGCTGATTAATTGTATTGGTAATAACTGGGATAATAATGGTGATATACGTCTTGCTATACTACAAGCAATAAAAGACAAAACAGAACCACCAAGTACTGAAACCACAATTAAAGACAAAACAGAACCACCAAGTACTGAAATCACAATTAAAGACAAAACAGAACCACCAAATACAGAGACGGAAGCTTCAACTGAAACTAAACTATATAAGCGTTGGAGTGAGAGTGAAGATCAAACACTACGCAAAGCAATTGAAGTGGAGGGAGAAAAGTTTGATATCATATCTTCCAAGCACTTTCATAATAAGCGTACCGAGGCTCAGTGTTCACACCGTTGGAATAAGAATCTCAAAACGACGCTGAAGCCACAAAACGAATGGACTAAGAAGAAGACGATATAATTCTACAACAAGTTAGTGCAGTTGGTGGTATCAATAATGTTAAATGGAAATCATTAAAGTTACCAGGCCGGTTAAGTGATCATGTTAAACAACGCTTCCTAATCAAGTTGGACCCTGAGAAAAAGGTGGGGTCATGGGATGAAAGTGAAATGAAGATATTAATTGATAGTCAAAAGGAATTGGGAAATAAGTGGTGTGAAATTGCCAAGCGTATCCCAGGACGGAATGAATTGAGTGTTAAGAATCGATGGTATAATCAAATATTGTCTGATAAGAGAGCGGCAAAGAGGGGTATTATCAGGGAGTCCATCTCTCTAGATAGTAAACCAAGTGCAAAGTCAAATAGTATTACCAATGAAGAAGAAGCCACAACATCATTACCTCCCAATAAGAAACAGAAACGATCCTGGCTCTGTGATGTTTGTGAAGAGAAAACCTTTGATGATTATGAGAAAGCAGTTGAGCACGAGAAGACTTGTACCAAAAAGAAGTTGCAGGTTAATGAACGAGGTCTTAATGATGTTCTATTTGGCAGAGGAGGAGTAGCCAATCATAATCCAGGCAACGTAAAGTTCCGAGAATTAGTGGATAAGAGGAAAGAAGAGTATAAAGCAGCGAAACAAGGTGAGAAGGGATCAATTGCCAGGGATATTGTTAAAGCTTGGCGTGCTTTGGCTCCGCCGGGACAATTCTTGAAGAAAGAAGAGATTACAAAACTATGGTCAGATGTTGGTGACGAGATGGCTGTGCAGAAGACATCTCAAACCTTGAGGGAGAGTAAGAAGAAGAAGAAGAAGAAGAAGAAAGACAACAAGAAGAAAGATGATTCATGTCAACTTACAGAGGCGACTATTTAGATTATAGATATACCTAGGTATACCTTTGTTAAGATATTAGTCAAGTATCGAATGCTCGGGCACGAGACATAAAGATCGTTATTTACATATTGATACATACCGATGCATATATCAACTACCTCTCATTCTCAGACAATCATTACATGAAATTGGAGCAACTAACGCCTTCATAGTTTGCTTCATAGTTGGTTACACAAGCATTATACACCGAATCTGGAAGATGCGTTATTGCGATTTGCAAAGACGAAAGAGAAATGATTGTAACATTTGTTAGTACATGTGGGTTACAAAGGTAATCCAATAAAGGCAGATAAAGATCAGATGAGTAGCCAAATCACGGAGACTTCATATACAAACGAATTCACATGATAAAACAATACAAATCAGACTTTCCTGAGAAGTAAAATAGTGCAAAGATGGTTATCAAGATAAAAATCCCCAACACAATAACCTGTTTGAAATGACAAGTAATGTTAGTATGTTACTACGGGGGAAAGTATATACATCAAACTTGAACTTACATATGATACTTGTAATTGAAACTCATTATACTTTGTAGTCAAAGATGTTGCATTGCTCAAAAACAATGGCCTGAAGATGTGCGTTTCACAGTTTATGAAGATGGATAGAGGTAAACATAACATATGTTAGTACATATATAGTTTGCAAGGGCAGTCAAATAAAGGCAAACTAAGTAGCCAAATCAACTATATTAAACACCTGACTTCACATGATAAAACATACTAACGCGGACTTTCCCATATGTGTTAAACAATGGGTAGAGTACAGGCGAAATGAAGAAGTAGGAGAAATAAAAGGCTCCGTTATGCATAGGAGGGAAAGCATTGTGATACATCCCGATAAGAATTGCAGTCATAATGATGAGCGTGAATAATGTAGGCAAGTACAACCACTTGGGGTTCTGTGTCGAAACTGAAAGAGAGTAAGATGATATGAGACATTCTTGACGAGCAGCCCAATGCATAAACCAGATACTCTTACCGATTCTACCTAAAGGCGTGAGAATAGTTAACCCAATACCAGTGGAGATAAAGGCCGCAATCAGTGTTAGTGTGTCAGAAAAGTCGAATATCGTATCAGCTGTCTTGCCCATATAACTTAATGATGATGATTGGACTAAGGTTTGTGGTGTAAGAACACAGTCAAAGAAGATTAACATACTAGAGCCAAGACAATAAACTTACAATATGTCATGACAGCAAACATATAGAGTCCATAGATGAGTGCATTGGATGCGTCTGGCGTGACATGAGAAAGAAACATACATTAGTAAACATCTCATACAACTTAGCACAAATGTTATGATGTATCTTACAGATTGGGACGAATAAGAAGCGGATCTCTTTGAAAGCGTCAATCATTTCTGATTTGGTCAGCCGTTCCGAAGTCTCCTTGTCTTCCCCCTTGTCACTTCCGATGGCACTGGCACTAGCTTCAACATCACTGTTATCATTCTTCTTCTCTTCAGCTTTGGTGAAAGGCTTTTGATTCACACAGAAGAAGAGCAGTGTAACCATGGTAGGAAAGATAATAACCGTAATCATCCGAGCGGCCTTACCCAAATCAGCTGCATCATATGCCTTCATAAGAGATGATCCTACGATCATGGATGATGCAAAGCCAGCTTGATAAGAACTTGTTGCATGTGCACCAACATAGTACGTTAAAGGTAGAATGGTCAACTATAATTATATTTGTCAGTCATAGACATAGACATTCGAATATAATATATACGTAAATGAATGAGTAACACATAAAGTTTTCAGCCCCTGCCTGGTTGTCTCACCTGTAATCCATATTGACCCATATAAAGGAAAAAATACCCAAAGTATATATTAATATCAGCTGATGTTGGAAGGAACCAACAAAACAACACTCCCAGGATCAATAACAAAGCATTCGTGACAACTCGAGCTTTAGGTTTGAATGCTATAAGAACAAATGTTGAAAGTAGGACACCCAGTAGACTCCCAACTGCCAAACTTATAGAACTTGGTGCTGGGTTATAATGGGCAGCGTGGACATACTTTGTAAAGCCCGCGGCTTGTGTAAAGCCTGTATCCAAAATGATGCATGTTAATTTGTTAAAGAAGTGTGCACATCATATGCACTTTTCACAAATTAATTTATCACACAAATATAATATGACGTTACCTTGATCAAGGTCACTGAATAATCCAATTAGAAAGTATAGGACATAATCCCATTTGTTCTCTACATTGCAGAGAGACAAAAGTATTGTGATGTGATGGTTAGTTCATTAGTAGTATTGCAATTGCAATGACTCACATCTATACATTTCATATGCACGAAAGATATAAACGCAAGAGATATGAGATATACCCAAATCTCATGTATCACTTGACAATACTCCAAACATATAGACGAGCATATATGATCAAATGGTAATCGTATAATGTCTTACCAAGTGCATGATAATTGTTCTTTACTGATTTAATTTTTGACCCGATCTTTTCACTCGTTTCTAACAGAGGACTGCTATCCACCGTCGATGATGTCTCCGCAGCTAATAGCGGACTACTATCGGATAAGCTAGCCATTGCCAACCTCTTCTACTAATAATAATGATACTACTGTTGTCTCATAGCTTGCCATTTTATCTTCATATCTCGATTTGCATATGATGGACGCGACCTTAGTACTCTTCATCCGTGATCCGTGCTGCTTAGTACAGACTTGCGCAATACCTAAGTGAGATAAATGTGAATGTATTGAGTATAGGTACTACCTATTCCTATTCCTCATCCATTAATCAATAATAGACTGTTAATTATTGCAATAATGATGGTAGCGGTAATATGGCAGTATCAGCAACAAACGAGCCTTCTCATCCAACACAAATAAATTATGATGCACTGTCAATGAATATGCAGGGAGATGAAATCAATGAACTAGAAGATACTAATATAAATGCTACTACTACTACTACAGATGAAGTGATAGATTGGGATAATGATGGCAGAGAAGAAGATACAAATAGTGAAGAGTTGGTTGTAAACTGGGATGATAATACAAGTAGTAGTAATACTATATCAAGTACCACTGCTCTACCTCAATCTACCACCACAACAGCTACAGCTAATAATATATCAATATCAAACAATAATACACCTGCATCATCAACATCAACTGCAGCAGGTACCGAAACAATCCAACACTTGAAATCATTCGGCAGTAGTATCTTCGGTTCAACCATCAATAAGATAAAGCCGCTAAAAGAAAAAGTACGAGATGTTAACATATCACAAAAGTTGGCAGCGGCCACCGACTCAATTGATAAAATACAAAACAAAATAGAAAGTAGATTCAATGAACGACAAGCTGATAAAGCATTGGCGGCACAATTGGATAATATGAATGCAAATATTGCAAAAGAACAGAGTGAGAAGGAAGCAGAGAGGGAACAAAATGAGTTGGAACGAGAGATTAAGAGTCGATTTGGCTCAGCAGAGAGTGATAACTTACATCCAGCAGATGAACAAATTGAGAAATGTGATGGTGAACATATAGATTTACAAGCTGATACAACATCCTATAAAGAAGGGTGGAAGTATGATGCTCTAGTTAAATTCACCTCATCAGCTCCTGATGGGTCATATGAAGAGTTTATAGAATTCCTCTTAATGGGGGGAGGAAGGAGTAGTGAGATAGCTGACAATACAGAAATTGAAGACGAATGTAATCAATTAATGTATCAAAACTACTATGCCGAATCATCAGAGTATAGGAGATTATGGAATTCAAATTTAATGTTAGGGTTAGCTGATGATAAGAGTAGAGCATATGTACCAGAAGTTCCGAGTAGTTCAACAGACGAGGATAGCTCAAATAATAGACAACGGACTTACTCAGTTGACAAACAAAAGATCAAGCAGGGTTTAGGGACGGCAGTTAGTGCAATTTCAAGCGTGTCATCCCTTGCTCTAAAGCCACTGCGGGATTTACAACTAGCAGAGAAGCTTAATGCAATGAATATAGATGCAGAAGAGGAACAGTCACAAAGAGAAATTGAACAATACAATCGAATGCAACAAGATAAGAAAGACTTAGAAGAGATGATGGCAATAAAGAAGGAGGCCGAAGAACGATGTATGGCTGATACCAAGGATCATTTGTTGGCCTTTATCAAAGACAATCCACAAGCAAAATATCATGAATGGATTGAGGCCTTCCATCCTGAAAATGCGCATGATGGCACGCTACTTGAGGGTATGGGTAAAACAATCGATCACCGATTTTATGTAGAAGAGAGTGATCACAGACGTCTGTGGAACGCTCACCTATACACATATTCAGATCCAGGCACCAAGGCAAGAGATTTCGTACCAGCAAGAGCTAAACAAATGGACGAAAGTGGTGAAATGGTAAAGGCTGAAGATATACTCTCTGGTACTGTTGGTAGAGAATTACCCCAGCAGCACTTTGATGACAGCGGGAAACAGGATGCCGATTTAATGGCATTTGATTGATGTAACTCTTTCCTATAAAAATATTAGAGCTCAGATTACATTCTATTTCTTACATCAATATCCACTTCAATCAACCATCACTCATCATCGTTCTATACAACATCATATCTAGAGAGGGATTAGAATTCTTCCAACTAGCGTTTGCCTTTTGATCATTAGATAGGAGATCAGAAGCGGGAGCTGGTGGTGTCGATGATTCTTTGGCTTCATGTTGATTATTCTCATCTCCTTGCTTCAGCTTGGCAGTGACTTGTACCGAGTTCACTTGTTCCAAATTTTCCTCATCTTCTCCATCTTTGCCAATCTCTTGTTGTTCACCACCAGCTTCTTTTTGATTCATCAACTCTTCACTAGCAACTACCTCAACTTCTTCTTCATCAGTTTCACTGTCCAACATGGAACAACATCCCAATCCTAATTGTTGAGCCACCTCATCAGCATTACAATCATCATCAGCATCTTCTTCACCATAATATTCATGACCTAAACTGACGTTAACATACCCACCTTCTCTACCGACTAAATCTTCTTGATTGCCGCCATTCTCCAAGTAATGTCCTCCAATCGTTCGTGTGTGTTCCTCTCGTACTTCATCTTCTACTTGACGTGCAGAGTATTTGCAATTGAAGAACACGTCACAATTACCAACGCCTGATATGATTCTATCCCATGGTAATTTAGTTAGTGGTGTTAGTATTGGATGACGTAATATCTTTCTTCTAGGTGGAGGTAGTGTTGTTGTTGCATTAGTGTTATTATTGTTGTTATTGGGTGGTTCTGTTTGGGCTGACTGTAGGCTGCCTTCTTGTGAATTATTCGGGTTTGCTGTTTTAGTTATTGAGGATTGAGATGGGTGTTCAACAGCAGATTCGGTGGTTATCTGCTCATCTCCATCTGCTGTGTTCTTTGGTGAAACTAATTCAATTGCAACAAATTCATCTTCATTAATCTCATTGCAATCACCGGTATCTATATCTGCTTTTCCATCAGAGCTAGTATTGTTATTTATTGACTCAGCAACCTGTTCAACATTATCTTCATTAATATGGTCCATCCTTGTATCGTCTTCTATTGTTTGAGGTTGTTCACTGTTTGACATCATATCAGATGCACTGAGAGTTTGTATGGGCAGCTGTTCTATTTTCTCAGTTTGAGAACAATCAACTGCACCTTCATTATTAGCAGCGGTGGTATTAGAAACCTCTTTCTCAGGTAATATATTATCACTTTTGGTTATATTGTTCTCTCCAGCTTGTATATCGTCTGATAACTGAGGTTCACTAGCAATCTTGCTTTCTGTTGTTGCATGTTCTAAAGTTGGATTTTCATTGTCGGTTTGTGTCTCTGAACAATCAGCCACTTCATCTGATACATCAATAGAACTTTTCATCTCTTCTGTAGATACCTGTGTATCATTTAAAGGTTCTGTTGTATTGTTCTGCATACCAGCTGAGCAAGCATTATCAATTTTTTTCGTTGCATCACAACTTATGTCATCTTTGCCCGTCTGTGGCTCCTCATCAGTCGAACCAATCATGATTTATGCACTTTAATATAGGGTTTTAAGACTCTTTGTGGCATTAATAACTCGAGGATTGTACTTCAGCGCTTCACGACAACCGACTGCCTGCAACCAACTGAGTGTATAATTTCCCATTTAGTTATCAAAGACTCCCAATTACAATCTGATATTTGATTGTTGATAGGGGATATTGTATATATTTTGTGGATTTACTTGTCTTACTCTAGAGAGTAATATCGGTAGTATATCATCATTTATCTTGACGGCGGCAGAGTTGATCGTCTTTGCAAGACTAACATAAATAACAAAGAAAAAATATCTGACTAACAATAAATTATGTATCACTAAACGATATCCGAAGTATTCGTATACCTTGGAGAGTTTATTGATAATTGAAGAGCATATCCGTATACCTTGGAGAGCATTTACTACGCATTTGTAGTATATTATAATCATATAATATTACAATATAATAATCGTTTGGTTAATACATATCACAATACAGAGAGTTCAAGTCTGAAAGTTATTAAGTTGTGTATGTACCTCGAAATACAAAGCTATCACACATAAAAGATGGACAACAACGAAACTTTTATATACATGGGTGGAGATATGGTTGTCCCACAAGATGTTGTTCGTGTTAGAGTTCATCCTTCTGTGACTGTCATACCCGAAAAATCATTTTTTAAGCGTAACCAATTGAGGGAGGTTGAACTTTGTGATGGTCTGCTGGAGATTGGTAATTCTGCATTTGATATGAGTTGGGGCGGAAGCTCCTTGAAACGAATAGATATAACAGAAGATGATAACGAGGCATTTAGTTCCTGTACAATGCTTCGGAATTTGGCACTACCGTCACATTGTGAGATTGGGGTTCATGCATTTAAGGATTGTCTTGACTTGAAACAGCTTGGTACAGAACGAAACATTATCAGTGCACTGAAACATAGGTTTGATAATCTACCAATACACAAGATGCTGTACTATCAGTCGTACAGCCAAGGAAGGATCATAAGGAGCCAGTTCGATGATCCGTCAATCAAGCAACAGGATACTTTGGGAATGACTCCTCTTCATATACTTGCATGCTCTACTTTTCAAAACATTGAGCTATACAAAGTGTTGATTGAAAAACATCCTGAAAGTCTCATTACTGAAGATAAGTGGGGTGCGGTACCGTTACTTTATGCAGTGTGGAGTAATACAAACAGTGAGATTGTGCAACTTCTAGTTCAAAGTTACAAATCAATCTTCCCCAATTATGAGTTCAATTGGACTACGATGATGGAAACTTTAGGAATATTCAGTGCTACAGGAGAGGAGATAAAGCGCCTCCATAACATTCAAAGAGCATCATTCTCCAACCAATACATTGATTTAGACACTCTTGTTGAGAATGCTATTACTCGATCAAATCCAGACCATTCGAATTACATGACACTGCGGTCATTGGCGGTCTTTACCACTCGCATCATTTCAACCCGAGCCTTGGCAATTCGACATAGACCAATACGTCTACAGATAATGGAGTCGATACGGACAAAGGTTACTCCAGATACAATTCAGGGGAGAAGAGATTATGTTAACAATGTTTACAAAAAGCTCGAGATTATCGAAGATAAATACAATAAAATGATGGAGGCCCTTACAATGTTTGAGCTTTTACTTTGGAAGAACAAGATGGATGATTGTTGCGGGCACCAGAGAAAGACAAGGCAGACAAAAAAGATGAGGATGGATGATACAACTATGCGGAAGCAGTGTCGTATCAAATGTGGAGCCGAGACAAACATTGTGATCGAGCACGTATTGCCTTATCTTGAATACTTTAGTACATAATTCAAGTAAAGCATTATATCATACAATATATTTGATGACTTTAGTCTTTACAAATACGACTACTTAGGAATGCATCTTGAGACGCCTCACGTCCCAAGAAGTTCCATATCATCTTCTCCCCATCAAGCGTTGCGCAAGGAGATAGTATCTTATCTCGATACTGCTTTCCCAAATCAACATTAATCACCGACTTACCATCCTTTGACAGTTTGTCAAATTTACTGAAAAGGTCACTAGCAATTGCTTCACTATAGATGTATCCATAGTAACCTGCATCATATCCCATCAATAGATGAAACCACGAAGCAACTGCAAATGATCCTGGCAGTGGAGAGATTCCCGTATACTTTTCAATCATGACATTGTATAACTCTTCTGCATCATATTCTTCTCCCTCGAACTCGTATGGGCCTGGTCCACTGTGCACTTTCAAATCATATAGACTCATGGCCAGGTACTTCATTTTACCATAGGCTGTCATGAGAAATCTAGACTTGCTCAGTGCCTCGATTGTTTCCTTAGGTAAAGATGAACCGTCAGAGATGTGTTTTGATAACCGTTGTAGTATCTCCGGGCTCCAGACAAAATTTTCGAGCATCATACTTGGAACTTCCAGGAAGCCTTGCTCCACACCACCTGGCCAGGGTGCAGCACTCCAAGTCCATGAGTGTAAACTATGCCTAGAATTGGTCAATACTGAATGCATTGCGTGCCCAAACTCGTGGAAGAAAGTTTCGACTTCTCTGAAGAGCAACAGTGAAGCACCCTCTCCAGACGGAGTCAAGTTTCCAATGTTGACACAAGCTGGTAGCACTCTTCCACCATTCTCAGTACTATAGCTCGGACTCAAGGGATAGACACATTGATGAGAATACTTCCCAGGCCGAGGGAAGATATCAAAATACACATGTCCTAGTACCGTCCCCTCTGTTGCACAACAAACAGCAAAACACTCAACATCGTCATGCCATACTTCTGCATCTACTACTCGTTCAAACTTTAAACCCAAAAGCTCCTCGTATATAGATAGGATGGTACTCTTGACATGCTCTAATGGAAAGTACTGCCGTAGTGCTTGCTCATCTACACCTGACTCGTTGGCCTTGTACATTCTTGTGTAATAGGCAATATCCCATGGATCTAATGTAACATTCTTATCACCAGTGCTGTTGCCAATATCTCTCTTCTTTAGTTCAACCAATATATCTAACTCATCCTTGCACTTTGATGTATATGCCTTGACCAATTTCAATAGAAACTCCTCGGCCTTTTCAGTTGTACCGACCATCTTCACTTCACACATGTAATGGGCATGATTCTTATATCCGAGTAGCTTAGCACATTCATCTCGTAGTTGTATAACTTCCAAGAAGCGTGGTGTATTCTCCTTTTGACATTTCTTGGATAATGCTTCCATAACTTGCCTTCTTGTATCAGAACTCTTGGCGAATTTAAGTATAGGTAACGTTGATGGAGCTTTTAATCCAATCTTTATCTTTCCTGTACTCTCATCTCTTTCAAATCTATCTATATCATCCACACCATCCAATTGTTCTTCTGTGAATAGTAAATATCCATCATGTTCATTAATCTCGGCACAGAATGCACTGCATGTTTCTTCTATTTGCATTCGTTTACTTTCAATTGTGGTTGTTTGATCTGATGTAGATCCACAACCATTGCGACGCGTAATTTGTAGAATGTTTTTCTGGAACCGTATATCTTCATCATTGATATTAGAGGTACCATCACTGTTATTTGCAATTGTAAGTAGAGAAATGTACAGTTCTTCATCAGACAAAGCCTCATCAAACATTGTCTTTAACCTATCTTTCTGTGCATGGCTGGCTGATCGTACATCAGCATCATTGTGTACCATAGAAGGTAATGTTACCCGTGCAGATGCAGCAGATGCATCACCAAGTGCTTGACTTAATGTTATGAATGATGGTTGAGTTTTGATACTGTTTATTGCAGTAGTAAATTTGTGTTTGATATCATCTGCCTCTTCCTTGATGGATGTTGATGTTGTCTTGTTAAATGATAAGGATGGTGGAGATGATGATGACATGATTCTTATTTTTGTGCATATACTACGGCGACGGATATGAACATATTATAACTTTCTAGAGCACAATAATCTTGATAAGGTAACTGTCATGGAAGCAGCACAAATTGAAAAATTGATCATATATCAACTAATGCCACAACTAGGCCTCATATAGGAATTACAATACATTCATCTTCTTTTCAATCATAACCAACCAGAGATCAATTGCACATCATATCAGAAGGAAATATCTAAAGACTGAGCAAGTGGTATCCTTACACTCTCATAAAAAAAGTTAAAAGATCTCATAGTCAAATCCTGTCAATATCAAATCGTCAATCAACACAGATAGGTCAACTGCTATATGATATTATATTGCTTGCCCTTCTCCCTTGTACTGCATCCGAGAAGCTATATATTATATTGCGGTAAAGTTCAGCGTGCCTTTTTTCTGGAGTGGCGTTGCCCTCCAAAAGTTATTCACAAATTATTATCCATCAATAAAATACTCTATTAGACTCCAATTATTACTCTTTATGTCATGTCGTATTCAACAGTACACGGACCTGCTAATATATCGAATAGATTCTTACCCGATGATAGTATAAAGCCACCGACTCTTATTCAAAATCTCATCGAAGAGGATGAGACTGACATATCTTGTGGACATTGTCGTCAACTCGGTGCCACACTTCGCTGTTCTCGATGTAAGTGCGTAAAGTACTGTTCACAATCATGTCAGAAAGAACATTTTAAGATACACAAGAACAATTGCAAGGCTATTGGTAAACAGTACAAGAAGATCGAAACAAACTATAATGAATGTCACTCGGTAATGAACTCGCTCGGACCTGGTGGTATTTTTAACGCAGTTGAAACACTTATCAAGACGGGAGATTTACTTCTAGAGATTGGATATAAGGAATCTGATACAATTGCAAATGGTAGGTTATATTATCAAGCAGCGCTGACGTACTATCTCAAGCCTATGGGATATTATAAGAACAATTACCACCATGCACTTGGAGGCTTCCTAGAAAGGAAAGTGATGTTATTAATTACTGTTCTGGGGGGAGGGTTTGCAGCTATTAGAGCTTGGTGTTAGGAGTCCTATATCTCAGGTCCAGGAAAGTCCGTGTTTGTTAGTATTGTTTCATCATATAACATTGCATTTATTTGATTGCCCTTGCAAACTACATGCACTAACATACCTTACAATCATCTCTCTTCATCTTTATAACCTTATGAAACGCGCATCTTCCAGAACACAATCCTCATATGGCACAGCTCAATCCTGTCAACGTTGACAAAAGTGCAAGGTCAAAGTATTATCCTGTCGGAATTAAAGAAGATTGCGCTGTATTGATTGATCTTACAAAAGGGGATACTCTGTTTCACCTCCTTCATTTGTATCACTCTATGAAAGATTTAGCGTTGTATCGGGAGGATGTAGAACGTGTCAATACTCTCAAAGATAAGGTGCCAAACAACCTTAGTGATATCTTTCCCTACGTGGCTACTTCATCATTGAGTGTAGAGCAATTGGTAATGAGGATTCGCCGTGCAATCCATGCAATTACTTGTGATGAGAATATAAGCTATCTTGAGCATTTGAGAGATTCGCTTCCTTTTAAAAGGGAACACGCCCCGAGTTTGTTCCAGGATAATACGATTTCGACAGCTGGACCAGAGTGTTGGATGTTACTTCAAGACCTTTTCTTTGAGTCACCAGGGGTAAATGCCATTCTGAATGAATTGAACTCAGTCGAGGAGAGAGTGAATGAGTAGTAAATTGCTCTGGGAAAGAAGAAGATGATTTGAATATTATGAGGAGAGAGGTTACTGTACACAGGCTCAGAATGATATGGGGAAGTGATCATAGTATGTTCATATATTAAGATAGAAGAGGTAATCTAAATTCTGATTGAAATCGCTGCTGATCTTTATAGCTTGTTCGATGAGCTGTCAAAGGATGGCAAGTCGGTAATTGATGCTGATTTAGGAAAGCAATATCGAGATAAGATACTATCTCCCATTGTGATCTTTGACTTCTTGGGACGTGAGGTATCACAAGACGCTTTGCTTAGCAGCAGAATTGGTAACCAGCGACTGTACTAGTGCTTTACTTGAATTATGTACTAAAGTAATCAAGATAAGGCAATACGTGCTCGATCACAATGTTTGTCTCGGCTCCACATCTGATTCGGCACTGCTTCCTCATAGCTAAATCATCTATCCTCAATATTTTTGTCTGCCTTGTCTTTTTCTGGTGCCCGCAACAACAATCATCCATTTTCATCTTCCACAGTACAAGCTCAATACTTGTAAAAGCCTCCATTCTTCTGTTGTCTTTGTCTTCACAAGCCTCAAGCTTCCTGTGAACAATGTTAACATAATCTCTTCTTCCTTGAATTGTATCTGTAGTAATCTTTGTCCGTATTGTCTTCATGACTTGTCGACGCAAAGCTTTACTTCGAATAGCCAAAGCTCTTGTTGAAATGATGCGATCGGTTAAGACCTGCAATGTTCGCCGGCTTATGTAATTTGGGTGGTCCGAATTTGAGTTAGTGATAGCTTTCTCAACAAGCGCATCCAAATCTATGCTTTGGTTGGGAAATGATTCTTTTTGAATATTGTGTAGGAACCTTGTCTCCGTTCCTGTGGCACTAAATGTTGCTAAAGTTTCCATCATTGAAGTCCAATTGAACTTATAATTGGGGAAGAATAATTTGTAACTTTGAACTAGAAGCTGCACAATATCACTGCTTGCCTTACTCCATATAGCATATAGAAGCGGTATTGCCCCCCATCTATCTTTCGTGATGAGACTTTCAGGGTGTTTATTAATCAATATTCTGTACATTTCCACTGTTTGCGTTGTAGAGCAAGCGAGTATATGCAATGGAGTCATCCCTAGAGTATCTTGTTGTTTGATAGATGGATCATCAAACTTGTTCCTCGCCATATTTTGACGACGATATGATTGATAATATAGCATCTTGTGTATTGGTAGATTATCAAACCTATGTTGTAGTGCATTGATAATATTCCGCTCTGTGCCAAGTTGTTTCAGATCAATACAATCCTTGAATACATCAACCCCAATCTCACAATGTGACGGTAGTGCTAGATTCCGAAGCATCCTGTTGGAGTCAAAAGCTCTCTCATTGACCCGTTCTATAGATTCTGGCAGATCAATAGAAAACATGCCCAAAGAGCGGCACATGCTCTCAGTCAATGTTGTAATGAGAGGTGGAATTCTAACAGTATAATAATTTCCATCGCAGAAAGCATAACCCCCAATACTTTCGATGCTTTCTGGAAGTGAAAGATGCTGAATAAGGTTATTGGCGAATGACCAACAACAAATTCTCTTCACCGTGGATGGGATATTGATACTGTATAAGTCACAATAGTAAAATGCCATTTCTCCGATTTCCACTAGCCCTTCGGGTAGATATACTTCTGCCAACTTTCTACAATCTTTAAATGCCCCCTTGCCGATCACATTGACAGTGGACGGTATGTTGATTTGTTTCAGTAAACTACAACTAACGAAAGCAAACTCCCCGATTTCAAGCAGCCCATTGCACAGCTTAACATCCTCCATCCCGTCACAATCTGCAAACGCCCAATCATGGATGTTCGTCACAGTTGAGGGTATGCTAATTCTCTTCAAGGAATAGCAATGGTAAAAAGCATTACTGCCAATCTCTAACAATCCTTCACATAGTGTAACTTTCTCCAACTTATGACAATGTTCAAATGCATTACTACCAATAGATTGGACAGAAGACGGTATTTTGATTTCTTTCAATAACCCCGACCAGCAACTAAATGCCCACTCACCAATCTCTAAAAGCCCTTCACTTAGCTCAACCTCCTCCAATCTATTCCGTTCGTGAAATGCTTTTTCTGGTATCACGGTAACAGAAGGATGGACTCTAACACGAACAATATTTTGCGGAACTACCATATCTCCACCCATATATACGAAAGTTTCGTTATTCATCTTGATTGATAATTGATAGACTTTATAAAATAACGAAATCTTTCAGACTTATTATTGTGATATGTACCAACCAAACAATTATTGTTGTAATATTATATGATATATACTATAAATGCGTAGTAAATACTCTCCAAGGTATACGAATATGCTCCCCAATAGTGATTATAATTGTATGTCAATAGAGCAAAATGATATTTTTACTTTGTTATTTGTTAGTCTTGCAAAGATGATCATACGCTGCCGCCGCCGTCAAGAATGATGATATACTACCAATACTACTAGAGTAAGAAAGTTAATCCACACCACAGATACACAAGGAGATACAAGGGGATATCAACCTGGCTGCGCTCGCAACTCTTGATTCAGTATCACGATGAGAGCAACTGAAACTTAAACAATAAATAATCAAGAAACTTCAAAATTACTTCATAAAACATCTAACATCATTATTGTGTGAATGTGAGTTGATATCAGTTTCGCATATCAATCTACATTGGAACAACACTGTTTCATATATATTATCAGTTTATAACCCTCTTCTCCTGATTGTGATGATATCGTGAGATTTCGGTACCAATCAATTAATCAGAACCTACAAGTAAAACACATACCAAAAATAAAACTTCATAATCTCTGTTTATTCCTTACTCTATTGGTACTAGCTATTATAATATTATTGTATAATATGGGCCGTAAGAAAAGAAAAATAGTAGAAGAACCACCACCCGTTGCAAATAATGCTGCAGTTGAACAAATGCTCACGGGCGGCAGTGCACCCCTAACAACACAAGGTAATAATATCAAAATGGAAACATCAATACCTCTTGCTGCACCTCCAATGGATCCTCGCTTTCCTCCTCCACCACCACCCGCTGCTGTTAATACATTGCAACAAGACCCTTCATCTGCTGCTGCTAATTCCAATGGTACACCAACTGATCATAATTCAACACCCTCCACTACCAACAATAATACACCATCAATAAATATCAAATCAGCAACAATGGCAAATAGTAACCAAGCAGCTATATCCGAGGAAGATTTCTTAGGTAGTGCGAAGCCAGCGTCACAATATGGATTACATTCTCATTCAGGTGATTTAGTTGAAGAGGATATATATGTTAGTGATGGTAGTTTAAGTTCAGATGATGAGGAAGAGGATAATACCAATGAGGGTGGTGAAGGTAATGAGGAAGGTGGTGAAGAGAATAAGAAGAAACAGAAATTGGAAGTTACATTAACAACATCTAAAATGGGATTAATGCGTCGAGGAGGCATGGGTAGTTTGTTAGGTGCACCATCACAGATTAATCGGGTATGGGAACGTAAAAAAGATGGCAGTGATGATAACAATACAGATGAAACAACACCCAATAATGGAGAAGGTGAAACTAAACAATTAACAGAAGAAGAGAAACAGAAACAACAAGAAGAGGAGGAAGCCAACTTAGACCCGGCACAACGATTAATATTACAACAACGTAAGATTGAACAAGCAAAGATTAATGCCCGTGTACTTGAATCATCGGAAAATGCAGGACGTGATCCATGTCTATTCTCGAAACGTACAGCATTTGATATACGTATGGATCAGATAGATGATAAGCCATGGAATAAAGATTCAGACCTTACCGAATATTTCAATTATGGTATGACGGAAGATGATTGGATTGAATATGGTGAACGACAGATGGCGGTACGGCAGGAATTAACGGATGCTAATAAACAGAAGAGGTTACCTGATCCTGCTATTGTCCCGGTCGTACCAAGAGCACCGAGGGTACAGGGTGACAGGGTTGCCATACGTGTTAAGAAAAAGACTGATGATGAGGATGATAATGGAGAAGAAGAAGAAGAGGTGGAAGTTAAGGAAGAAGAAGACGATGATGGTATGGAATTTGGTGTAGATTTAGGTCCGTTCAAGAATGAAGAAATTGAAAAGGCAAAGAAACAAAAAGAAAAGGAGGCCGAGGATGCAGCGGCGGCAAAGAAACTGGAAGATGAGAAGAATACCAAGATTGATAAGATTGTTGGTGGGGCCTGGGGTGCAGGAGCGTCCAAGGATTCAGTATTACTCAAGTTGATTGCTGAGCAGAGTGGCGGCGGTCAGGGAGGACAGGGTGGACAGCAGAGTATGCAGCAACCTCATGGTAATAATATGCCACCCAATATGAATAATATGCCACCACCGCCGCACAATATGGGAGGTCCGCCGCTTATGAATATGCCCCCCAACATGATGGGCGGACCCCATAATATGGGAAATCAAGGCCCACCGAGGAATATGGATCCATGGCAACGTGATCGATTTCCAGGTAACAATAATGGTCAACCTCAAGGCTTTAATCGTGGTCCTCCACCTGATCAACAACAAATGCAGCAGCAAATGAATAATCAGAGAGGAAACTTTGGTCAGCAGCAGCAGCAACAACAGTTTGGAGGGAACAACTTTCAACAAGACAATAGGAAGCGTGGGCATGGTGATATGATGGGACAACAACAGCAGCAACAACAACAAGGCCGACCACCAATGTACAATCAAGGCCCACCACAGGGACGAGGAGGCTGGGGTGGGAGAGGACCTGGTAACTTTGGAGGCAGGGGAATGCCCCCAGGAAGAGGATTCCAAGGAAGAGGACCGCCTGGGCGAGGCTTCCAAGGAAGAGGAGGCTATCAAGGACGAGGAGGATGGGGTGGACGTGGTCGCTTTTAATTGTGTGCAATACGCCCATTAGTTAAGACTTAGATTATACACTATCATTACATTACATTACAATCACCAATGTAAGTCTAAAAGACGGTGCATTCTCTCACAATCACAATCATCCAAACAAGGCTGTTGTTGACAGAAACTATTTTCGCATCCCTGGCATATCTTCTTGCAACCACTGCAAACGGAGAAACCACAACTTCTACACGATACAAACTCTTCACAATCCACACAGTAATCTTTTCTGCAGTTTGTGCATGTATCTAGATAAGCACGACCGTCTCTTTTACAATCATAACAGATTACTTTCAAACAACTATAACAAATATTATGTTGATGACCATATCCACGAAGCATTTCTTCAGCTTGTTCATTTACATTCCTATTACAATTCGAACAGATGTGGTTACGCTCTTGAAAATCATTAACAAAACGTCTTTTAAATTGTAAAATCATATCGGTTTCCCCTTGGTGCCAGCTGTGTGGAAAGTGGACATATTTGAGAGTTCGTCTAATGGTATGAAGGATAGGAAGGACAACCCTCTGCGATAACTTCAAATCTTCTGACGACGCAAACCATTGTCTTTCATACTTTCCTATAAGACTAAGATCTATCAGCTCTAATGTCTCTGTTTCTCGTAAAGGATCTAATCCATGCCCAATAATGTTTGTACAATTTGTTAACTTCAATATTCTTGTACTTTGTATTGCAACACACTTCAATATTGAATGTAGATTATCATCTGTAAGTCTCTCAGCTAGATTCTTGTCAATATCGGCAAAGTCTAAACTATCCCAATCAGACGCTGCTATGATAGCCTTGCTACTGTCTGATATCGATTGTTCAACTTTTTTCTGAGAAGAGGAAGAAGCGCAAAAAGATACTGCAAATATCGCTCGTGATGGCTTGGATAAGTATGACGATACATCAACTAGGAAACCAATGGGTAGATCTGTAATAGTAAGGGTATTGGAGGTTGTTCTCCGACGCTTATTAGTGCCCATAGATGCCATGTTACAGCAATCAATAGTCGACAATCTTACTACATATCCGTACTATAGAGAGGTACTTACTACTTACTACCCACTATCCCCCACTACACTCTCATAAAAAGATACGATATCCTGAGTACCGCGGTATCTTATCCTACTCTCATGAAAATTCACACAACCCCCCCTACCGACCACTTACCTACCACCTTTATATTACTCTTATACTACATAAGCAAATGGATATGGATCTTCCCAACTCAAACGATACTCGTGAGCAGCAGCACGCTGACTCAAAAACGAGTATAAACAATTTAGCGCCCATTATCAACAACCCGAGTGCACTAATGAAATCAGCTGCAGCTCAACAACAACACCAAGCATCAACATCACGTAAGCGTCCCCCTCCCAAACAAATTAATAATAAACCTCCTCAGCAAAGATCACGTCTCTCAATTGATGCAGAGTTAATAGCTGATGCTAATCAACAACAACAACAGCAATGTACTTATCAATCTATATCAAGTCTAAAACGGCATAAGTCAGATGAATGCAATATAGGCGGGGATTGTAACCATTGTCGTGATGAGGCTGCTACTGGTATTATTAATTTAGCTAGGGGTGGCGTTTTCAATAATACTAATACTGCCAGTAATGGTGATAATGCTAGTAATAAACTACCACCGATACAACCGCAGCAGCATAGTATGCAGCGTCCACCATCAGTTGTTAACTCACAGTATAACCCTCAAGCATCACTCTTGGCAGCTGCTGCAGCTGCCTCTCTTCCACCAACCTCGGCTATACCTCCTAATCTGCATACTAATTCACCTGCAATGGCTACCAATATGAATATCCATCCTCTAATTGGTACTGTACAACAACTTCAACAGCAACAACAACAAAACACATATCATAATTCAATTGTACAATTAACAATAGTTAAATGTAAACCATCGTATATCGAGCCTTGGAATAAATTACCAATGGAAAGATGCGTTGGTATTGGTGTTATTATTCCTTGGACTGAAACTCTACCTTCTTCGGTGAATCTCAATGGAACTGGCGCGAACAATGGAAATTCAAACAATGGAACTTTCAATGGAATTAATAATAATAATGTGAAACAAGGGATAAGAATACTAACAACAGCCTCTCTAATAAATCACGCTACATCCATCCTTGGACAAAATACATCATCACCATTAAGTTCTAAATGTACAGTAGATTATATTAGTTTATCGTTAGATTTGGCATTATTAAAAGTTAATGTTATTGAGAATGGAGTCAATGGTTCGTATGGCTGGGACTATTCACCGAATGCTATCTCATATATCCAAGGGAATAGGCTGCAGGGAGTTGGAGGGAGTATTTTACCATGGTTGGGTGAGGAAGTAATGGTTGCTGGCTACACAAATGGCTCGGCAGGGCAGCAACATAATCGGGGTATAATATCAGGATATCATGCCATTGAAGATGATTCACATATATTACGAATGAAGATTAATTTACATACTAATAATTATGGTGGAAGAGATTGTGTTGGATCAGGAGTAGTTGTGAATACCAATGGACAAATTGTTGGTATATCAACGACGTCAACTCAAGATGGATTTACAAGTGGTATTTCTGCTTGTGTTATTGGTAACTTTCTCAATCAATGCATTGTTCAACAACAACAGCAATTATGTTCAGCATCGTCGCCCCAGAAAGTTTGGGGAGCAAGTAAATCATCACCAGCTGTTAGTAACAGTGATTCTCATGATACGGGGGATGAAACATCTAGTAATAGGAAGAGTGCAACTTCTTTCAAGGGACGAACTAACACACGTCAAAAAGGAGATGGGAACAAAGGTATCAAATATCTACCAGGCATACCCAACCTAGGAATAACTGGTTATCAAACTCTCGAAAATAAAGCATTGCAACAAAACTTAGGACTTGAGCCTAATCTTGGAATTGGTGTGCGTATCTTGGGTATTAATCATACTATCCATCCAGCTTTGAATAATGATCAAGTAGTTGGATCACAGCAATGTAATGAAGATAAAAAGTGTCATACGAGTATGTTACGTACTGATGATGTATTATTGGCAGTTGATGATGAACCAGTTCAATTGGATGGTACTGTACGGTTAACACCAAGTCGACCAAATGAACGTGTTGACTTCCGTTGGTTAATATCTCAACGACCGGTGGGTTCGACAGTCAAGTTGGATGTAATACGACAACGTAAGAAGATGCAAATACATGCTACCTTATCAGCATCACGACATTTAGTTCCCAAGATTCATGAAGTAGAGAATGAAGAAGATACTCTGCCATCGTATGTAATTTGTGGTGGATGTGTCTTCGTACCACTTACTGAGGCTTGGTTATTAGAATCACACAACAAAGGAAGAATCTCAGATGTACAAGTATATCAACGATACTTACAAGAATTACGCAAGGGTGATCAACAAATTATTATTTTATCACATGTATTAGCTGATAGTTGTAACATTGGTTATCATAGTTTTCAGAATATGATATTAACAAGTGTTAATGGTCAAAGGCCGATTACGAATATGCATATGTTAATGGATGTATTGGTGAAGAAGAATAGTGGATCAAATATTGAATTTCGTTTGTCCAATGTTCATGTAGATCGAGCAAAAGTTGTCATTTGCATGAATGCTAATGAGGTGATGGCATCAGAAACACGGATATTAAGTAACTATGGGATAGAATCTTGGTGTTCTGGCGTGTCATCATCATTACGACTTGAGGCAGAAGGGAAGGCACATCGACATGGTGCTCCCTGTTGTTTAAAAACTATGCGTGCTTTGCGGAATTCGGTACGACAAACGACTCTTGTGGTACCAAAGCAGCAATCGTCGTCGAAGAAGAATGTATCATCTACTGCTAATAACAACAACGCTAATGATGTATCCGTGACAAGACGTATTATTGAATTCGGAGAGGCACACAAGATGCAATCGGCACCATTATTTGCCGGAAAGTATACTGAAGAGGGTGGATGGACTCAAGTTAAAACAAAGCATTTATCTCAATTATGTGCTTGTGGGAAGAGTACACGGTTTTATTGTATATGTTCTATTGGTGTGATGCGATGCAAGGACTGTTTCCTTGCTCATTGCAAGGATCACTCTGGTCATACATGCACCGAGGCTTGTGGTCCGAATTGCAATGAAAGTGGAGCTGACGTAATTGCGGATGGAGTTGAACTTGTCACAACCCACAAGAGGAAGAGGAACAATCCAGCACAGGCGATACAATCTCGATGTGTCGTTTGTAAGGCCAAGACATGTTATTGTTGCTCAAGTTGTGGGTTTGAAAAGGAGGCTGCATTGTGCCACGTATCTACTGGAAGGAATTGCTTACAATTGCATGCAACTGAAAAGCATAGTAAGAAATCTGCTAGTCACAATAGTGATGACAAACAGCATGAACATTCGGAGCAATGTGGCGCTGCTGATATGTGTAGTAGTACTTTTAGGTGAATTGTATTGAATTGGCGGAGGCGGGGGGTTGTCTAGTATGCATAGTAGTAGTTTAGTTCAGTTGTATTGCTCAAAAAGACTGCTTAGGATTCTTTATTCTTTGTTAATATCTACTTGCTCTGTTCTTTCCCCTCGAATACGCCGTCCCAAAATATCAATTCATACTCTTGAAGAAGCCGAACATGCTCAACTAAGTCTTCATACGATGTTCCTTCCTTCTCAATAATGGATGCTGCCATTTCATCCAAACCTTCGATGGGTGTTGAGTGGAATTTTAAGAAAGCCAGTCCATCATCGTCCACGCTGTCATACTTGTCTTCCTTACCAAATGCTTCAAGTAGACGACCACAGCATCGCCCCCAAGCGGGAAAATTGACAGCACACGCTGCGGCCGCAGCGGCTCGTTTATTTGATAATACCAAAAACGACCAGTATGTATGATACGCCTCACACTTTGGTAGAACAGGGCACCAAGCCTTTAAAGTTTCCTCGTCAACTCCAAGACTCTTTGCATGAACATCAAGTAACTTTGCTAGGTGCTCTACTCCATCCAACAGGAACTGAAACAAATCACTTTCTTCTTCTCCTCCTTCATCGGAGGGGATGAGTCGGTTGCAACAATAGCAGTAATGATGCCCAGGTAGCTTGGGAACTGTGATATCCTTCAGTGAAGAAGGCGTGAAGTCTTTATGTCCTGCTAATGATGATAATGACATCGACATTGAAAGTAGAATGCTATACTGTTCCCGAACAAAGGCATGTCGTTGAGCGATGGTGAGAGTGCCATCCTCGGCCGCTTTGATATACGGATGAGATTGCAATTTCTCTTCGACTGATGCGTTAAATGGTTCATTCCGTAGTTTGTCGATCATTTCCAAGCCAGGCATTTTATTGGGCTGTTTTGCTTTCGAGTTGTAATGTTGATCAGTATCGATAAGATGATCAGGACATTCATCCATCGCACTTGCATTACTACTTGTGATTGAGATATTCATTTTGTGTATGTTTTGGTTAATCTTCTTTGTAGTTGTCCTATCTTTTGACTGTTGATCTTTGACGTTGTTTGATTTATGAGCCATTTCACTTATTCTGAGCTGAGATGACCACCCAAGATGGTTTTATCTGAATGCATGCTTTGTCATCAAGATCCCTTAAGCCTAGAAGTGGGTTCAAAAGCAAGACTGAACTCTTAAAAAATAAGGATACCATTGAAGGTATCCTACGCATCGCTTCTACTACTCTGTGGGAAGTAGTCTCTAAGCCACTTCTTCACTCTTCTATCTCTCTGATAGACACTCTACCACCAACACCAAGATCCAAGAAAAGATTGTTTAGTGTCACTGGTTATTTAAATGATCTTGACGAGAGTACATCATACCAAATCTACTTACTTTACCAGCTCTAGAGACTTATCACCGATACTGTGCCAGCCTCTCTCAATCTATCCGTCTTCCCAAGCGACCGTTTCTAACCCATCACCAATTTTATATTGAGATTGTTCATCGGGAATACCAAGTAGTTTCTTCTGCCGTGCAACTTCAGCCTTGTACTGTGCCTGAAATGCCGCTCTTCGTTCTTCCTCGGGTAAGTTCCGAAGTTCATCCGTCTCATCTGATACATAGTATGATTCTTTTGGTTGCTTCTCCTCTTCCTCCAAGTTATCACCTCCTTCCAAATAGCCTAACCGACGCTTCTCCTTCTCTTCCTTGGATAACTCAGCACCACCCATGCCTAAACTATCTTGTAAAAAGTACAACTCTTGATTAGCCTTTTTCTTCTTCTTACCACCCTCCTCTTCTTCCTTCTTCTTCTCTTCTCGTTTTCTCTTTTGACGTTCCCGTTCATCAATTACCACCCTTGCAACTAATCCCAAATCCACACCAACCTTCATTGCAGCGGCATCTACCAACTTATTCCGTATCCTACCCTTGGTAGCTAATAAATTAGCTCTGGCACCACCACCCTTTTCTAACTCAAATCCAATCTCTTGACCTATTGCATTCTTCAAGAATGTTAATTCATCTTCATCATTCTTCCTCCGACCACCACCAGGACCTCCTAAATGTTGTCCGTCGGCTGATACAATTCCCTGTTTTTGTTGTTTCTTTAATAGAATGCCGGCGGTTCGTCCCGTGCCTGCTATTCTCTTTGATCCTATCCCAATTGATATATTCTCACTTGGTAAATTACTTGTTATCGGTTCAGAACCTTTCCCTGCATGTACCTTTTGCAATAAATCAAATATACCCGGTCTTAATGGTACCGTATTCATATCAACTTTTGATGATAATTGGACATGCACTCGTCTTAAATTATCCATTGCATTCTTGAGCTCAGTTTGATTATCAACAAGCTTTAATGTATATGTTGATATATGTGGTGGATTTGGATGGTTGGTATAGGCACGAACACATTCCCGACATAGGAAGAGACCCGTGGTGGGGTCAACTATTTGTTGTGCTTCTGTTTCATTATATTTTCCGTTACAGGTTTTGGATTTATATCCTGGACAGAGGTAGAGTGAGGATGATCGGGCACGTATTTCTGCCGTGGAGAGTTTCTTTTGTAGAAGATGGATACGTAATCGTATGACGTGTACTGCGTGATTGTAGCTATATATTATATGTGTTGATGTTTTAGTTTTTTGATGCCTAATTAAACAAACTGCATATCATATGAACAACATAGATAAACTCACTCAATATACCAAAACTTGGTATTCTGACTACCACCCATAGCCAAATCGTCAACTAATTCATGTTTAACTAATTGTTCCTCTTCTAAGAATTGCAATGTTCGTCTTAATTGTTTAGCAGGCAAGTTCAATCTCGGTGCCTATATAAACAGTTTAGCAGTAGTATGAGAAGATGCAAGTTAGTTGCAAATTGCTTACATATCATTACACAAAATCGGCTACACTATAACAGACTAATGGCCAATAAAACAAGTTCATGCTCTTTAAATATATCTCCTCATAATAATATGTTACAATAGACTCAATTATAAACTGCACGAACATTCTTACCATATCATCATCACGCAGATACTTCTCTCTTATAAGGACATCAATCAAACACACAACGTCGTCATCATAAAAAGCTCTTGCTATTGTTGAGATTAATGCTTCTGCCGCTGCCATCTTTACAGTATATATCAGTTGTCACTCAAACTTTGGGTATTAGTCGTCTCGCGCGGAAGAAAAGGATATTGAAAACATATATTATGTAGTAGTTGAGGAATATACAACCCCGTTCTAATATATATAACGACGATAGCAGTTTCAATAGTGTTATCTGCACCTCGAGTACATGACCTTCGATAATTTTCAATTGGTGTCACGTGTTTACAAAGATACCACATAACATCTTTTGAATGACAAACTCGAAGCATAGTGGGCGGGGAGGAGAGTACCGGGAGAAGTGCTGCTCCTATTAGGCGACTGGACAATCCGCTATAGCATAATTAAGAGATTAATGAAAGTAGTTTATTGCAGTGAGTCGAGGTGACGGCGGGTGGTCATTTAAAAGAAGCAAATAATAAATACGACATATCAATCGAAGAGGAGTTGATGTATTAGCGATATGTCGATGATCAAGGTCCATATAGGTTTATTTATCTTTCACTGGTTTATATTGGGCAACATTATAATACCATATGCAACATCCTCAATATCCATCGATGTACCAAGACTGTTGATACTTCGTGAAATGATATCTACTTTGATTTGGATTGGATTCGTATTGGCAATCTCAGGAATGGAAGCGTGGGTAAAGTTTCAATCACCGGTATGCCCTCGAGCATTTAAATTGGATATTTGAAGAACGATATTCCCGGCTTTGAATGCTGTTGAATGTTCCTACTGCTTACTATGTTGGCAACAACACATGTCGAGAAGTAGACTTCTGACCGCCATATCATCATCATATATATCCACATCAAGTGAAATACCAAACTCTCTTATACTGGTGACAGTGATTTTAGCATTAGATGTGATATGGTTGACACCCAAATTAGTATATAGAGGTAAACAGGTTGTATACTTATATCTAAAAAGTCAAGTTGGAAGAGAGAACGAGGAGGCTTTGACTAGTGAGTTTAAAATGATTGAGAAAGAAATAATGCATCAGACCACTCCTTTGAAGAAGGACAAAACTCATGTACTATATGTTGTAGGGGAATTCATCAAATTATTGGGACTTGGGCATCTTGTAGTATCTCTTGCTACTTCGTTACTCTCGCGTAGAGAGATAGAAGTCAATTGATACGCTGAAGAGACAGTTTAAGTTGTGGAACATGTACCCTTTGGATCACACATTGGAATTGGAGTAGATGATATCTATAATAATAGTACATATATCTCTACTACAAATGTATTAGCGACTATAAATATGACTCATCATTTCCATCGCCCAATATAGAATATAGATCTAGTAACTGTTGTGTCCGTCCACCTTGGGATTGATCTTGAGATTGGACCTTATCTTCATCTTCCTCTCGTTTTTTACGCTCGTAATACTTGACCATATACACTGCAGAACGCTCCTCCGCGTTACAAGTTGAGCGTGCTGGGTCCCAAATGTTGTCCTTGCAATACCACTCGTCTGGAAGAGCTTCCACTTCCTCTGCAGAGATATCAGGAGGCAACATTCGCCACTTGCCACATGCAGTACACCCCACCCAAGTATCCTCCACACTACTAAGCAAGTTCATTTCTTGTCGTGTTAATGTTCTCTCGGGATTCGCCTCAACACTTTGAGCGGCAGGAGCTTCCCTCACAGGAATCGAATGTTCTAGTAAATCAATTAGTAGAGTATGATAGTTCGGCAAACCCGGAGTGAACGCGCCACTTCTTCTACACTCCATGCAGTCGATTGTTTCAGGAACACCACCACCGTTATTCTCGGCACATGCTACTTGTTGTTTCAAAATACACCCCAAACAACACTTGTGTTGGCATAGTCCAACAACAGGCAAATGTCTTTTGACATCATCATCATCTGTATTCATATTAAAGGAGAAGTTATCCCCACAGATGGGACATACAAGATGCTCTTCCTTCAATACTGCAATTTGTTGAGGTTCCTCGATACGGCGACATTGAGAAGGACGTTCGTCAATGATCAGGGTAGCAAAACGTTTCTTTGACTGACGTTTACCGTGGCTGTAGATGATTTCATATTGGTCACCATTTGATTCTGTCAGTTTGAATGTGCCATGTTTTTCACCATTCTCCCATTCTCCTTCAAAAAAACTTCCATGCACATTAGTGTATTTACCCTTGCCATGCTTTTTGCCATTCTGATAATATCCTTCGTAGACCCTCCCATCAGTATATGTTGTTTTGCCCTGTCCATGGCGCTTGTCTCGAACAAAATTTCCATCATAAGTAAATTCTAATGTTATACTCTTGCCTTTACCATGTCTTTGATTATCAATCCACTCGCCTTCATACGAATATCCATCAGGCGTAGTGTATTTGCCCTTTCCATGTCGCTTGCCTTGAATGAAATCTCCTTCATACACATCACCATTTGTATACTCCATTCTACCTCTACCATCTGGTTTAAAGTCTGTGCTTAATTCACCTACATAATAATTCTTAGTTCTTCCATTTGTGTTTGTCGACGACATGTTGAGTTTACTTGATGATTGTATATTTTGTATAAGAAGAGATATGATCAATTACTACTCCCAAGAGCTGCCGCCTCCAAATTATAATAAAGAGCTTATTAATAGAACACAGAAGTATATTTATTAAGCTGGGAACCATTAAAGTTGCGAAGTGCACCGAATTATGTATAATAAAAATTAACCGTCCTCACGCTTCTGAAACTCCTACCAATCGAAAGAGCGTAAAAGAACTAATCTAAATAAAACATATATCGGCCACCAGAGGTCGCTATCTATATCAGCGGGTAGGTGCTTCAATCGATATGCTCTTTGCAATGAATGAAGAAGAATAAATGAGGATTAATGTGAGGGATAAAATATTTGGGACACATTTATTCCCGGTTTTGGTATCTTTTATTAATGTGCGTGCTTCCTTCTCATTTTATCTGAGGTCCTATGTTATTGGTTGATACCTATTAATCAAATATACCTAGGATTTACTACCCTCCAACCGCCCCCACTAATCTCACTCTCTCTCCTTAATGTACTCCATCCAATCAATCTTTGGTACAATGGCTCTCGATAACCCCAGTACTATTACCCGAAAGTATCATGAAAAAGAAGAGTTTGTTACCGGTCATAGTGGCACAACACCGCACGAAATATTACTCTTATGTTTAGTGATACCGATCGGATTACATTTGTATTACACACTTCATCACTATGCTTCTTCTTCCAATGGTAGCAGTCGAAAGCATGGCATAATAATGAAGATTTGCCAAATTGATATTATTATAGAATTCATCACATTAATAGTACCAATGTTACTAGTTCAAACTTCACTATTTAGACCGATAAATTTGTTATTGGGTATGCAAATGGTTAAGTTATTAGTAGCATTCTTGATACCACAATCTACATCAACAAGTACCAATAATAATACGTCTAAATCACCTCAATACAATAAACGTCCAGTATTTCTAACAATACATAGATCATGTGTATACATCTTAACAACAATTGCAATATTAGCAGTTGATTTTAATATCTTTCCAAGAAGCTTTTGCAAGACAGAAGTTAGTGGATATGGTTGGATGGATTTAGGTGCTGCTAGTTTTATTATCATTGCTGGTTGGGCTTCTGCATTCTCTTCTTCTTCATTATCTAGATCTAATCGACAGACGGTAATAACAAGTACGAGTGCATTGGCAATGAAAGCATTTATGAAATGTGCACCACTCTTACTAATAGGTTTAATTCGCCTAGCTACCAACAAGGGATTGGAATATCAAGAACATGTGTCTGAATATGGTGTGCATTGGAATTTCTTCTTTACTTTATGCTTTGTTGAGGGATTTATGGTTGTATGGAAAGGTATCAAGAGAAATCTCACTCGTACTAATAACAACTTGCCTGTGGACTTTATCTTGGCATTATTCATGATTATACCATATCAAATCTACTTGTCATATGGTGGAGGACAAGAGTTTATAGTTGATGGAGAACGACGATGCAGCAATGATAGTTTCATCTGCAATGCCTATGTTGCAAACAGAGAAGGTATACTTGGAGTTATAGGATACCTTAGCTTACGACTTCTAAGTGAGGATATTGGCAGGATATGTCTACTACCACGATTGGGAGATGGCAAACAAAGCAATGACAAATCAAGGGTACAAAGGCGTCTATTCGTGACATCTTCAATAATGTGGATAGCACATATATGTCTAACACTTGGATTGCAAATACCAACCTCACGACGATCGACGAATTCTTCCTTCATCCTTTGGTCGTTAGCCCACAACATGTCTTTGTTATGCATGATACACTTTGTAATAATGAGAACAGAAGAAGTCAATGAAAGTAGTAGTGGACAACATACACCCAAAATACTTGAGGCAGTGAATCGATTTGGACTTGCGATATTTCTATCATCGAACGTCTTGACTGGTTTGGTTAATCTTACTATTTTAAATTCTGAATCTGTGAGACATTCGGATGGTAAAGCCATGCTTATTTTATCAATATACTTGGCAGCGGTATGTGGAATTGCATTGTTGCTGGATAAAGGAAGAAACAAGTGATTAGTAGGAAGAGCAGTAAGAAGAGAGAGCAACCTAACGAGGTATCCTTAGGTATCCTTTTGCAATTTGATATCAACAATAAATCGGAACAATGATAAACTTCCGCCAGAATAAGCAATACTGCTGCTGACATCATTGAAGAGATCTTGCCATTGCATCTTGTTGCTGATGTTGCCATAAATATATAATGAAGAAATTGAGCCAAGGGTAAGTGTAGCAGTGTTCTATTTGTGTTCTATTATGCAGTTTATGAGAATGCATGATATTCGTCGTTTATGAGAATGCATGATATTCGTCGACGACGATGAGCATTACTACTATTTTATACATATGCAATGTTCCATGTCGGTCGGCAGTTGTGATATGAGTATATTGTGAACATATGTGTACGTGGTATGGTTACATGATATCCATATTCTATATCGGTCAATCTTATGATGATATGATAGTACATCATCGACGATGTGCATATGTCTACATTGACTACTATCGTTTAACTTCTTCTCACCATGTCATCTCGATCTTTCACATATCACTAGACATACTTTTACTCCGACTAATTTAAATAAGAATATACTTCATAGACTACAATACAACGATAAAGACCTAAGGAGAATCATCTTTTGCTCGAGAGATCTCGGTAGTAAAGGAACGCTTATCTTGTCAGAAGCACTTCAATACAATACAAACCTGACAGCATTAGATTTAAGTTCCAACTCGATAGGACTAAACGGAATCAAAGCTATTGCAAAGCTATTACAATACCAAACGATGATGTCAGTAGAATCAACAGACGATAATAATGACGATGACAATCTTGTCAGAGGTATCAAGACATTAATCTTGAGTGACAACAACCTCCGGAACGAGGGAATCAAGGTGATGGCAGATGCTCTAGAGAACAGTCTCTTAGAGCATCTGTGGCTGGATGAAAACTCTATTAGCGCTGCTGGGTTAAACATGCTTGCTAATGGTCTGAAGAACAACACAAGATTGCATCGATTGCATCTCAGTCATAATACTTTTCAATCACTGTCCCCTTTGATCTCGGTTACATTCGACAAGTCAAGTTTGAATGCAGTTGCCGATAGCAACCATACACTGAAGCATGTATTTCTGAGTTGTGGATATGAATATGAATGTGAAGAACTGGAGAATATAATGAAGATCAATCGACTGGGTGTAGTCAAAGCAAGGAGGAGGAAGATTGCACTATACATCGAGGAAGATATAGGAAGATTACTGAATCTTGATGTTGATACCACATTACTACCCAATATACTGTCAATTATTGGACAGCAAGGTAATACAAGTACAATGCTTAGGTTAATGCAAAACTTGCCTTCTATACTTTACTGTCAAGGAATCAATCAAGAAAGTAATGATGTATGGGCCAATGATGATGATGCGATGGATATCGAATATCTGTCATGAGGCCTTGGTACATACAACGAGTTATTTGTGCATGTGTTATGTATTAGAGAAAAGAAATATGTGTTTATGGCTATTGTTTAACACGGCTGCTTGGAACAACTTGAATGTACATAAGATTTGTAGATACTTGTACATCTTTTCATATACATCCTTGCAACTAATCTTCTTATCTTAAAAGTGTAGCAAAGTGATCATAATCTGAGCATACCACTACATTCGAAAGTTTCCCCAGTAATGTATCCGCTGCGCTCAGAACTAGCCAAAAAGCAAGCTAAATTGGCAACATCAGAAGCTTGTCCTAATCGCTTCATTGCAATCTTCTGTGTCATCTTTGATAGTATATGTTCTGGTACTGCTTGAGCCATGGGTGTTCGGATGAAACCGGGCTGAATGCAATTAACCCTGACAGTAGTATGCGGTATACTGTCCTGGTCATCACTACTATTATCATCTCTAGTGATACTACTATCCAATGAGCAACTTGCTTTAACTGACAACGAAGCCATTTCCTTTGCTAGTGACCTTGTCAAGCCTACCACTCCGCCTTTGCTTGCTGCATAATTCACTTGGCCGACATTTCCATAATTTGATACTATTGAACCAATGTTAATGATACTACCTCCAATTCTACTATCCAGTAATGATTTCAATCTATTTGGTTTACAAAATTCTCGACACATTAGAAAGGTACCTTTTAAATTCACATCTATCACACTATCCCAATCTTCATTAGACAAGTTTGATGTTAATCCATCTCGTGTGATACCAGCAGAGTTCACTAGTATTGATGCTGGATAATGTGGAACTAATTCATCAGCTTTTCGTATAGCATCATGTACTTGTGCTTTATTAGTAACATCACATATTGATTGCTCAATTGTTATGTTATTATTAGTTGTTGCTGATATGTCGTGACATTCCAATATGACTTCTTCTAACTTGCCCTGGTGTGAATCAGCCAAGAGGAGATTGCATCTAAGAATCGTTGTATGTAAGTAAGTTATGTGCGAGAAGTGCATAGTATAATAATACATCAAACCGCATCATATGAGGTAAAACAACATTCATTGGATACTCACCCTTGCCCAGCCAAAGCAATTGCTGTTGCTACCAGGAGAGCGATGGAAGTACACAAGAAATGTCAGAATCGTGGAGCATAGTTAGTATTGCAAGAACAATTGAAATCTTTACCTCGACCTATCCCCGAGGCAGCTCCTGTAATTATTGCTGTTTGAGACGTTAGTTTTAGCCAATTTGTCATGATATATCAGTATTATGCCGCCGAACAACACCAGTCTATCCCTCCCATCAAAGGCTTCATTATTAGAAGTTAAAAAGATACCTTTAAGGGGTATCTTTTTGACATAAAGCAAGAGTAGGGTAAGCAAGCAAAAGTGATGGGTCATAAAAAAGGACGTATTATATAGGTATACTTAGATGAATGAAACAATATTCCATAATAGGAAAGAGGCAAGAGGTCCAGGATGGTCCGAAACCTTCGTTGATACTAAGAGAGCGTCAAATGCAATATCAGTAGGTGCATCAGTCTCACAGTCTCTATCTTACATAACAATTAATAACTTTGCGACTTTAGATGAAAGGAGCGCACTTATTGATTCGGCCACTGACAAGAAGGGTGAAGATGATGTATGTATACTCAATGGCGGTAGTAGTAGTAATCATATACTATTTGCATCAAGTGCTAATAATAATTGCAATCGATATTCTGTAAAGGCATTACTCAATGATGCCGCGAAACATGCATCTGCTGCTCTTCTAAATCGGTTACTTGAATTTCTCGATGGTAGTGGTGGAGATAATGTAGATGATGGAGTTGACCCCTCTCTTTATCTACCCTTAGGAGGGGGGGAACGAATGTTAGAGTTAGCAATGGAAATATTTGGTACGAACACTGATCTAAATAGTATGGAATGTATATGGTATAATGAACCAAATGAGATTGGTCAATTACACCCGGAGCCAAAGGTCAATTTGTATTCTTCTGGAGGTCACTTTAAGCAACACGAGGATGGAATGGGCCTAACTTTACTAGTAGTGCTATCTGATGATTTTGAAGGAGGAGGAACAGCCTTCTACAGAGATTTAGATAGATCACATGATGATTTGGATATTGAAAATCAGACGAATGAGGACCACTCTTTCCTTCCCGAGTCAATTGCTTTGCCTCAAGGTAAGTTACACATGTATTTGCACAGTGGTTCCATTGGTTGTTGTCTAAACAAGATTTCTTTTCGCAGCTGGGTCGGCAATGATATGGGGAGGAAGTTTACAGCATTCTGCACTACCAGTGACGAAGGGAACTCGAGCGGTGTATGTCGGTTCTTTTGATTTAAAGTAATATGTCTTATTAGTGACCACAAGGCCACTTACTCGGAGGTATCAGATTGTCTCATTGGATAAGCTCTGCATATATAAGCAAGCAAACGAAGCAAAAGCATTATAATATAGCAATTCACCGGGGTCTATATCTCAGACAGCCTATATACGATCAATTGTTTCCTAAATTAAAGTTAGTTCCTCTCTCACATGGCGTATTTGTCAAATGTTTGCCCTAGATATGTGAAAGGTGAACCACTATCCCCCTATTGCCGCATAACTCTTTTCCCCCCAGATGGAGTAATCACTAGAAGTGTCAATACATGTTTGACTCGCCTTCTAAACTTCCAATCTTCTAATTTCTTGAAACACTAATTGCAATCTTGAACTAAACTTTCAACTTATGAGTCTCTCTCTCATGCCTATTTAAACGAGTGAATGGTACTTGATAGTGTAACACGAAGAGAGAACACTTGAGATAATGTAGTTAATCACATTTGCCGTTGCCCTTCCTGTCAATGGAGCAAGTACCACTGCAACATTCGCCACCTGTTGAACAAGATGCACGCCTGGCACCACAGGCAGCAACAGGTGGGTTGGTAGGAGCGACAACGGGTGGATTAGTAGGCACAACAACGGGTGGATCTGGGAGATGAGCGTTTTACAATTTATGAAGACGAAAGAGAGGAGATAGTAACTTTTGTTAGTGTATGTGGTTTGAAGACAATCAAACAATTTCGAATAATAAAGGTCAAATGAAGTAGCCAGATCATGAGACTTCACACTGAACACAAGCATTCACATGATAAAATAACACAAACGCTGACTTTCCAGTAGGAGCAGAAACTGGCGGATTGGTAGGAGAAGGACCTGGACCACCAACACAGGATTCGAAGCGACATTTCTTTCCTTGACCACATGAACTGCCTTCCGATTTGCCATCACAAGTTCCTGAGGTTGATCCATCTGTGCAGATGTTAGCACCAGGCAAATTGCCATCCTTGATACACAACTGTTTGACTACAATCACAACCGGTGGATCGGTAGGCGCAGGTGTTGTTGGGGGTGGGCTTGGTGGCGGTGTAGGCTAAAAGAGAAGAGAGAGAGTGAAGGATAGACATTGATGTTAGTCATCCAATCCAGTTTATAAGTAGAAAAAGAAACACTGCCTGAACTTACAGGCACAGTTGGATTTGGAGTTGGTGGAGGAGTGGGAGGATTTGTTGGAGCCGACGTGACCGGCGCATCAGTGGTTGGAGCTGGTGTGGCTAGTTTGTGATGAGTGAAAAATGTGAGGGATAAGAAAGAATCTTGACAGAAGAAAGAATCATCAAGTACAGACACACAGCGCAATACTTACGTGGTAGAGATGGTGGGGGTGTGGGAGGATTGGTTGGATTCGAAGTTACCGGAAAAGGCGTGGGCTGAGGGGTTGGGGCTGGTGTGGCTATTGTTAAGTAAGTAAAAAAGTATTAGATTTGGTCGAAAATAGTACAAGTACAGGACACATATGAAAAAGACAACTTACGCGGTGGAGATGGTGGAGGCGTGGGTGGATTTGTTGGATTAGAAGTTACCGGAGCTGGAAGGTGTGCGTTATCACGATTTACAACGACGAAAGAGAGATGATTGTAACATATGTTAGTACATGTGGGTTACAAAGGCAATCAAATAAGGCAGATTAAGGTCAAAATAGCAGCCAAGTCATAGAGACTTCACATGATAAAACAATACAAAAGCGGACTTACCAGGCGTTACAGGTTGATCAGTAGGGCCAGGCTATCAATAGAAGAAGAGATATGTGTGTGGTGTTTAAATACATAGTGAGACATTGATAAAACGACAAAAAACAAGATGTGGTATCCTTTGGGTATCCCCAATGATAATCATTCTATCACATTGCCTTACCGTAACCGGACTAGGTGTGATTGGCTAGAGATAACAAGAAGAGAAGAAGATGATGTTAGGATAAGAACTCTTGATTCTCAAAATGTATAATACTAAATCAGTATTGAAACTTACACTTCCCGTGTTCGGAGCCGGAGTCACAGGCTAGAGATAACAGGAAGAGAAGAAGATGATGTTAGGTAATAGACTTTTGCTATACTCAACTGAAGCAATCAGACAAAGATAAACTTACACTTCCTGTGTTTGGAGCATTGGTAGTAGGGCTTGGAGTGACTGGATTGTTGGTAGGATTTGGCTATCACAGAGTTTGAGAAGGATATGAAAGATGAGACAGTTGTGCAATGAAACTATCAGGAAACACATATCACACAGGGAAAGACTCACTGTAGGCCCAGGCGTCACAGGGGCTGGGGTAGATGAAGCCACAATACTGTACTCAAGCACTCCATTGAATAAAACTCCACCCGAGTACATACCACATCCTCCGTCTCCAGGGGACACACAAGTTCCACCCTTTCCAACATAGACTTGCATATCAGAGTTCTGTGTAAACACGGTATCCTCTGTAAGACCAGCGGTGAAAAGCATGTTCCAACCACCACTCAGTGTACTTGAGACATAAAACGAGTATGACGAACCGGCCGGAACAAAAATGGTATCCGTGAACCTTGGGAGGGCAACTTGTGACCAAGATCCAACTGAAATGTTTCCACTGTAGTGCTGAGTCCATGCGGCAGCGTTGTACTCACTGCCTGTGAAGTCCCCACTCTTGCCAAAGACTTTGATAGCTCCAGACCCAGCTTGGTATGTGAAGGTAGTAAGCCTAGTAATTACAAGGTCTGAAATGGCAGTTACCTTGAACATGTTGGTTATGCCGCCATTGCAACTTGAGCAGAACTCAGTTGTAATGGTTGGGCATCCACCAGCACTACAATCCCCGAGGGGAGGAGAACAACCATCTTGTGGACAGCTCTGCCAATCTTCTTGGCCATCACATACGCCATTTCCACAACAGTCAGCACTTGGTGCTTCAAGTTCACACGTGTTGTATTCGGTACAAACGTTCGTCTGACATGCCTCGTCGGGACAATCAGAATTAACTTGACACTTGGGAGTAACGTCTAGGCATCCGGGGAAGGTTGAATCTGTCATGGTTCGAACATGATTGTACATCTCGACATTCACTCGCTTGGCGTTGTTGGTGACAGAACCAGCAAGGGGTACATTCGAGTAGGAAGAGGCAACCTTGCGATCACCTGAAACATACGTGCCTCCAAAGGTATATTCAATGGAACCGTATCCTGCACATTGATGACAGTAGGACATGATTGTTGCACTGTCCGATGGAACAGAAGCGGGGCAGGCCGTACCACAAGTATCAACTACTGGATCGTACTGGGTATTATCATGCGTATGACCACTTCCAAAGTTATGTCCCAACTCATGCTATTTGGATTGTGAGGTGAGGTGAGAAAGGTAGAGAGCAGGATGAGTGCATCAAACGGGGTATAAGTTAGATATAAGAAGAAGCATCAAAATAGGAGTCTTACCGTGAACACCTTCATATCCCACACCGTGGCTGCATCCATACTTGTATAACTCCCTGTTAAGCTTGCGGATAAACCAAACCCAACATCCGAACGACAAAGGACACCTACATATGCAATGCCACCCCCAAGACCTTTACCAAGAAGAGCGTGATGTAAATCGGCACCTTCATAGTGAAAGGGTGTGCCATATGCCGTAGCAAACGTCGGACGCATAATATCTTGAAGCGCATTGAGTGTGCTGGTAGCACCATTATACAGGTCAGTGTATGCAATGGCAATGACATTGAGATGAGTATGAATCTCAGGTTCGTACACAGTATTGGCCCCGGTGAATATCGCATTCACTTAAGAGAAACAAGACAAACAATATGTTGAGATTCATAAACAACAAATCATAGTTCTTGATATATGAACCTTTACTTACCATAATTCTCTGTTGCAGTACCAGGACATACGGCTGTATCACCCTGTGTATTACACAAGTCTTGATCTCGAGTGTTGAGAGTGCACATCATATGTGCATATCATATGCACATATATCATATGCACATGATAATAAAAAAAGACTTACATCTTCCTCAGCATCTTGAGAGATGATTGTATTTGCCTCGGGTTTATTGTTAACAATGATACCATGCGTTTTACCATTCTTTTTAACAGCAATCAAACCAATAGAATCGTCATCGGTAACGAGCATATTATCGATTTCATCAACGCCAACTACATGAGTTTCTCCGGTGTTGGTAATGACTTTGGCACCCGGCTGAACGGCGTTGTCAACTAGATGGACCTTAAACGAAGACGTTTGGCCGGGTGGTCCGCCAGCCTTTTTGGCTTCAATTGTTAATTTAGATTTAATACCTTTGGCCTTATCATCTTTAATCTGCTGTGCAATGTTTTTGTTTGACTTTAGATGACGACGACCGGTGGTTTGAAATTGCAATGATGAATCTGCAGCCGATGCCGGTGGTGAAGAGATGGATAGGAGTGCGGCTATCGCAATAGCGGATAGCGTTGATTGTAGGATCATGATTTGTTAATCAATTGGAGAGAGTTATTGTTGCAATGGGTATAATAGTTTCCGATTGGAAATATTATGAGAGTAAGGGCTATTGATTTGCAAGGCTACTCGTCCACTAATCACGATGGCATGGATCTTTGATTCACTGATCATTGTCATATCTTTTGATTTGGCATAGAGGTGTAAATCTGCAGTCATCATAATTTACAAACACTATGCCACTTCTTCAATATCATGGGATTCTCCGATGAGGCCATTTTTGGTTCAATTATCCACTCATGCTATTAGTTGAATATCTGAAATATTACATGGCCATATTGGCTAGAGGTAGTTCGACGCCTCTAATCGACATCTTCCTCCATATGTAGCTCCTCCCCCTAGCGCCTCTCGCTCCTTCCTCTTTTCCTCCCCCTGCCTCACTTCGAAAATTGTCATAAGACCACCAGCAATGAAAAATTTAGTAAATGAGTTGTATGTATGTAATACATTCGACTTAGATAGAGGAATTAGACCTTGCTGATAGATATATGATTAAGTTGATGGTGATTATGCCGGAGAGAGAGTCCGTCAAAGAATCAATGAGAGCTTAAGAGGTCGAACTTGGTTTTTGGCGGTTAGGTTAGTTGCAATGTATCGTATTACCTACAACCTCTCAGGTTTTGCATGCAATGACAACCAAACAACCAATCACAAGTACAATAGTTGAGGAATGGTACTAATATCAATACGAAATAAATATCAAAACAGCAATAACAAACATTTGCTACTTGTCACGATTATTATCGGTGTATTCATCATCGCTTCTTTCTTTCTCTTCAATTTTGGTAAAGTCGTTACCAACAACGAACAGCAACAACAATCAAGTACTACAACTATGTCTGCAGAAGACAGTGAAGAAATCTCTCAAAAGATAGTTGTAGTTACAACTACATACTATCCTGTCCTTTCAGATATTCGATTCAATCTTGCTATAGATTTATGCAAACTTGCAAATAATAACAATATACATTTGATAATAGTTGACGATTCTCCTAATCATAATCAAGTTGCAACAAAATTCTTACAAACGGGAGGTTATATACATGTATATCAACAAGATAAAGAAAAGTTTATTGGTAAGGGCGGCGCGTTACGACAGTCAATAGCAATGGCAGTTACTCTGCTTAGAGATAATAATAATGATAGAGGCGATGCACTGAATAATGCAGTGATATGCTTCACCGAACCTGAAAAGGTAGATTTACTAAATCATATGCATCTAATTGCAAAACCAATACTTGATGGTGAAACTGATGTAGTTATACCCAAGAGAAATGATGAACTCTTCAAGCAAACATATCCTATAGAACAGTATCACAGTGAATCGTTTGGTAATTATCATTTCAATCTACTAGCAAATCAATTACCAGCCAAGGGGTTTCAATCAGAAGGTGCAAAGAGTATAGACTGGTTATTTGGACCATTTGCTTTAAAGGCGAGTTTGTCAAGATCTTGGTTAACATATTTAGGTACTTCGTGGGATGCCCAGATCATTCCTTATGTTCGTGGAGTTAGAGACAACAATTGGAGAATAACATCAATTACAGTTGATTTTAGACATCCAAAAGTAATGAAGGAACAAGAAGAAGGATCATCGGCCTTTACAAAGAAGAGACTAATGCAATTGAATTTACTATTTGACTTGCTAGGGGATAAAGAATTGACAATAGTTGATACGAGTACTAAATAGTGTCCGGCATCTACTTAAGTAACTTTCTAGCCAATACAACAACACCACAACATAGTAAATACCTACATAAGAAGGAAATATGAAGCCTTGATTTTCTCCCTTTGGGCTTTTTTTACTGAGAAGGATACCTCAAAGGATACCAAGATCAAAAACTGCCCAAGCCGGTATCCTCGCCCTTCTATTTGCATTCACTCTTTGCCCAAGCAATGGAGCAGACAACTAAGCCCAAGTAGGGTTTGTTTTGCATTCAATACTATGTTCACACTCTACTAAAAGCTGGGTGTTGGATTGGTCTCATAAAATCAAAACTCTGAACATAATCACCAACCCTGAATAATCTCCACTTTCCTCAAGATAATCAAACTTCGGAATTGCAAATATCTACTTTCACCTAATTACCATACACATCCAATAATGAATCTACTTACATACCTATCCGCCCTGACGATTCTTGCTATTAACACTGCTAATGCTCAAAATGCTCCGGTTGCAGTTAGCTGTAAACAGGACGTGTATGCTCTCTGTGCGTACGCCAATTGTACGATGAATTCAGACTCTTTAACGGCCAACTGTCCATGTTATAGCATAGCTGGGTCCTCACTCGCCCGCATCGATCTTATACCAAATGATCAAGTTCGACAAGAAACAATTGATGCATGTACCGACGCCACATCATGTGCTAATAACAATGCCCCGATCTGTGATGCTATCTCGACTGGCTCTCTCTGGCCTGGAGCTGATGCCGTGTCGACCTTCTCTCGTGAGCTTGAGGTAGAGAATGGAGTTCTACTCAACGAAGAAGGAGAGCGTGATACATTCACCTGGAAGTGTGCCGTATCCAAACGTGAAGTCCGTCTCGTCCCTAATTGTATGCTTGCTCCATGCCGGGCTTTGAATAATCCAGTTACAAACCCATACTTTGACGGTGAAGCGACGATGGAGTGCACCTGCCCACTCATTCATGCTAATGACGATTACACTTTGTTTGGTGGACTGCAAGATCCATGTGATGAGCCAGCTTTAGTGAACGTAGGAGGCCCAACACTCAATGTACACGCCATGAATAGAGAGGCAGTTAGGCTAGCTTGGAAAGCAGTGGCAAGGGAGTTTAATGGTGAAAACAGCTCCTCGGATCCAAGTAATGACGATAGAAATACTCCAAACATTAGCTTTGCTAAGTCTTCTGCTGGGGTCCTTATTTCAGAGTCAAGAACCGTTCCAACCATGGCTGGGCGAATGGAGGTTGATGGATGGGGTGTACAAAAGGCCAGTCACAACAGCGGTTCGTCTCTGACTATTTCAGCTACGGCCATTGTATTGTTAATATCAAGCGCCTTTGTATTAGTGACATAGTCACCACCAATAAATTTATATATATCAATCAAGAGTAAAGCCTAGCACTTCAGTTGTATCCTCATTCTTCCCATTATTGTGTTTGGTCTCCTCTTATTTCCTTGGCTTCTGCAAGTTTCTACTACTACCATAATTTGAGAACTTCATTTAGATCTTATCATCATTCATCTCGCAGCATTTTGTAGTATATATTTCTCTATTCATCTATTCGACTACTGATCTAGCATGAAGCAAAAGTATATTGATACCAATACCACAACTGTAGCTGATAATACACTACTAATATCAAATAAACTGTATGCAAACTCTTCTAAAGAGGAAGGATTGTTGGTATCAAATTCAAATGATGAATTATCAATTTTTATATTTGTATATGTCATTCCAGCCAAGATACTGAATGATATAGTTATTGTTAGTAGTGCTAAAAATAATCCAATGATGCGAGAGACTTTCACATCAGCCATTCCAAGCTCGTCAAATATTGCTGTGATGGTCATTTATGTATCTCACGTGTATGTGTCTTCTAATAATATTATCTAACCTCGAGTATACAATACAAATAATACCGATACCAACACAACACTCAAAGCAAGTAATACACTGCCAATATCAAAACTAAAAACAATCTCTTCTAGAAAATTATCCACATTAGTTATTTCCTCTAAGAGACCGTATGTGTTTGCTACAGATATGGCTGTTGTGATGCCGAATGATATTGCAACTACTAATGATATTGTTATTAGTGCTAAGCTGATTATATGTGAGGGTTGTAAACCTGTCATCAGAGGTTAATATTGACAAGTAAGAGGGGGTGGAGTTAGGATATGTAGTGCTTATCAATGACGATGAGTGCAAATTAGTGCATAGTGCTAATTGAAGAGTACAATTAACTTCCTAGAGGAAGAACTATTGTAGATGAGTTCAAGTGTTTTTTTAGTGCAAGTACTTTAGTATGAGAGTGTTAGTTTTTTTGAGTTTGTGTTCATTGTTTGATATGTACTACCTATCATTGACTCATCGAGCTCATACCACACTGACCGCCACATACCTCTCCTCTATACTGTATCACTATTACATATACCTATAGTACACTATGGTATTGCAATTTCACTCGACAGATATTAGAGATGCTCTCGTGGAGATAATTGCAAATCACAAAGATGTTACTGCAAAAGATGCAGGCAAACTGGCATCGATTGGAAGAGTATATGGTAGTTCATATTATGGTACCGCATATAAAAAGCGAGATGGCGGCTATTCATCTTCAGATGATGATGAAGATATTATAAAGAAGAGTGATACTGCAAACTCAGATGATGACAATTCGGTATCTTCTTCTTCTGAAGATGATGCATCATCTTCCCCTTCATTGGAAGCAGTAGATGAGGAAGACACTCCATCCACAACATCTACAACACAGCAACAGCAGGGAGGTGGGAGAAAGGGAAATAAACCAAAGAGATCTAAAAACAAAAAGACCAAAGATGATATGCAAACAAAGTTAGGTCAGGCTCCGTCGATCCTACTTCCCTTCCATGATCATACTGATAGCTCCACTTCAAAGAAGAACAAACAAACTAATAAACAGGCATTAGAAGTACCAAATGTACTACTACCAGTCAATTATCTAAGAGATTGTCCATTTCAAGTATCAAATGTGGCACAAACTCTATTGAATACATGGGATACAATGAATGCTCCTTCACCGTCGAATGATAGCAGTCCAACTATTATAGTGGTATTAATTCAAAGTGGACGATTCGCATCAGCCGTATTTAATCTACAATCATCCAATAAACACACAAAGGATACTACTCCACAAATGATTGCACACAAAACATCCACACGATATACAGTCCGTAAAGGACAAGGTGGATCCCAATCATCACATGATCAAAATAAATCCAAGGCAAAGAGTGTCGGTGCCCAATTACGTCGTGAGGGTGAGAAACAGTTACGTCATGATGTACATACAACATTTGCTGAATGGAAGAAGTTAAATTACATTCAAAGAAGTGTAATGGTATTAGTTTCATGTCCCAAGAGTATGAAACGTGATTATTTATATGTTACTGATAATGGTAGTAGCAGTGGATTGTTAGATAAGAATGATGAACGATGGAGGAATATACCATTAGATGTTGGTAGGCCTACTTTGGAAGCAACATCGGCTGTATTGGATTGTATATTGAGTTGTAATTTAAGAGATATGAACGATGAGGAATATAGAGGTATGATGAATCTTGGTGATGGTAATGAGAAGGATAATGGAGAGAAAGTTATAAGTGACGATGAGAAGGAGGTGATAGAAGAAGAAAGTCCAACTGAGCCCGAGGTTGAGATACCCCCGTTAACACCACTGCATCAAGCTGTTGTAGAAGGAGATTTGACTCGTCTTGTCGAGCTACTGAATCTATTGGATGAATCTGAACAGCAAGCTGCTGCTGTTGGTGACAACAGCACTATAGAACAGCAATCTGTTATGGAGTATGATGTGAATACAACAGGAGGTCCTGATAACCAGACGGCTTTGCACATCGCTGCATCTTCGACTCATCAAAATGCTCCATTCCTTCTAAATACACTACTCATACAGGGTCACGCGGACCCATGTGCTATCGACTCAAGAGGTCGACCGCCTTACTTTGTAACTGCATCTGATAAGCTTAGAGAAGCATTCCGTTTGGCAAGAGGTACGTTAGGTGAAGACTACTGCTCATGGGATGATGATGCAAAAGTAGGACCTCCATTATCAGAGGATGATGTTCAACTAAAGAAGCAAAAGGCAGCTGAAAAGAAACGGAAACAACGGGCACGCCAAAAGGAAAGGAAGGCAGCTGAAAAGGCAGCCGCGGAAGAGGCTGCACTGAAAGAACGTCAAGAGGCCGAGAAGAAACAACAAGAAGAAGATGCCAAAAGAATGCGTGATGGATTAAAACCAAAAGCTAAAGCACCAAATGCATGTGATTATTGTCAAAAGGTTACGGGGAAACGAAGATCACAGATGTTTCAACGGTTAGATTATGTCTACTGCAGTAGTGACTGTGTAAAGAAGCACCAAAGAGAGTTGTCAGCTGCTGCTGCAGCAAAAAGGATGGGAGGTGATGCTTATAACTACAAACCTAAGTAATCGACTCGTCATGATTCTTCTCTTCACTTCTTCTATTCCTTGTACTTCTTAGCTTTTGCCTGTTCTTCTTTGGTGTGTAACTCCAATCTGTTTCCAGTCTTTCTCTATTGGCATTACACTGTTGCCAACAAACGTCATTGCCTAGTATCTCTACTCCTCTTTGTTCTAAGATCGCAAGAGCCTTCTCCCCTATTATGTTACCCTCTTCGTCCTCTTTTCTTGTTGTTTCATCAGTACTAGAAGAGCACCGACAAAAGTGATCAGCAACATGAGCATGAAGACATTTGACATTATAAGTTTGACTTGGAGGTATTCCTGCCACTCCACTTGTTAAGAATCTTTGTGCATTATACTCTCCCATCTTCTCAACAAGTTTGTCAGTATCATCTTTTGCTAATTCCATCCTTATATTCTTTTGTGCTTCATTTGCAGCCTGATATCCATTTTGTTTCCAACCTGGATCATCTCGATCTCTATCTTTGATTCTTAGCCAATCACTCATTTGTCGAACACCTCCTTCATTCTCATATGTGTCGATTGCCTCGCATAACAGTGGACAAGAGAGTCTGAATAATCCAGAAACCAACTTTGGCCCCTTTGTTGGATGTAATCCAACTGCTTGAGGATGCCCATACTTGCACAGATTAGTCGATAGACAAAATACTTGTTCACTTTTGATTGGGTGTTGCAATTGTCGCTCTATTGTATCTAAATGATTTCTCGTCTGTTGACGGAATGAAAACCCCGCTACTATTGTTGTGTTGAAATTACCATTAGTATTTGTAGTAACATTGTCCTCGTTATTGTATAAACTAGACATGTTGGTAGATGTACAAGTATTTCTTTTTTGTAAGTTTGATGTGTAGATGTTGGTTGTACTTATTCTATATCCACACCAAGCATCAACATATATCTTGATACTATAGTGAAGAAGAAATACTAATATAAACCAATACTGGAAAGTCATCAAATATCTATTGATTCACTCTACAATGGGATGATATGTATATTTCTCACCCCATCACATTCATTTAGGTTTGAAAAAAGATACTTTGTCTTTGTAAAAAAATCTTGTGTGGTAAATTGAGGTAGACGGAGAGGTCAATTGCTATTGACTATTGCAATTAGTAATATGTGAAACTATATCAAAGGTAATCAATTGCCAGCTCTTATGCCATCTGGTATCATACCTATGTTGAGATTGTTGGCCATCAACAAAGGCTCATTGAAAAGAAGCTGAGTATCTTCAGAGGTATCTTCTCAGCAAAAAAGCCACAAGTTCATCATTGCAAAATGCACGTGAGAAATAATCCTCTCGACAAGCCCATCCATTGCCTCAGCGTATATCCTATAAATCACTAGTAAGGTGAGTATTGTTGATATTGTGTATAGTTGTTGGGGTGTTATTGCCGGCGGTGGCGTAGCCTGGGCAGAGCGGTAGAGAGGCATAGCAACAAGTATCCTATTATGAATCGCGAAAGATTGCTCTTCCATCTTCCTGCTCAAAGCAAAGGGAACGATAGTATGAGACGTGTGTGAAATAAATAAGAGGAGAAGGTTATAGCTGTGCGATGGATCATCGATCTCTAGACGAGGTGGCCTCGAACGACGGGGGAAGAGTTATGTGTGTCTTGTCTCTTGATGATGATGACGATGGCGGTGGAAGTTGTGTCATTGTTTTTTTATCGGGGCCGCCATAATATCTTTCTATTGATTGCAATTGCAAGTTCAACATACTGCTTGATATAATGCTTTAACCCAAACTTTCCCTATATACATTATAACCACAGATAGAGACATCTTCGATCGATAATTGCATCGTCCACTTCAACGATTTACATTACTTGAACAAATATCATGGTCGATCAGTCTCCTCTTATGCCTGACTCTCAGGTTGCGGTATATGCAACCCGTCCCCAGAAGTCGCGGGCATATATATCGTCGTTCATCTTGATTGGTTGTTCCGGCTTACCAATTCTTAACCTGATTCCGTACTTTCTAGGGCATTCTTGCAAGGCCATACCATCAGCATATGCCTGTGCCATTCTCCTTACGGTTCTTGGTTTCCTCACAATGCCTGGTAAATTATACAATATGTATAAGAGGGTCAAGCTTGGACAATTACCAACTCCTGTGCTCGAACTCTCTGGTAAAAGAGATGATGGAACTTTATGTGAGCTTTACAAGGGACAGCTCATGCTTATTAAATTCGATCAGGCTTTATTCTATCTGCAATGTGTACTTGGGACTTTTTGGTTCTTCCCTCTAGCTATGAAGAACATTGAATATTTACATGATCCTGATCCTAATAATGCTGAGCACCCTGAGGAACATTGTAATCATATGATATTCACCATGATTCTCGCTTTTGGGTGCATGTATCTCATCCAGGCGTGTTTGACGGTACTTATCTTACTCGCAGCTGCAGTTGGTTTGATCAAGAAGCCACCTATTATTATTGATGAAATGACTCATACTAAGGTTAACGAAAAGACGCCTATCATTACTGACTTTACTGGTGCACTCTAATGGTTAATGCTGAGAATTCATGGGGGTTTGAATGAAGGAAGATATGATTAGCAACTGACTCTTCTCATCTAGTCTAATTGTAACACAAAGAATGGGGATGATGATGATGTGTATAGGTTTAATAACAAGTTAAATGGAATTGATTTTGTGTACAAGGTCTCCTTCTACCGATAACATACACATACGATACCAGTGGGATATGCCGTCATAGTAATGTGTACAAGGTCCCCATACCTTTACTATCTACTACCCCATAACATTAACATTCTTTACACGTATAATCCAATTCCAAGTATATGTCATGGAACGATTATGCTTCAAGCTCATTGGTACAAATATTCCCAGCCATTTGAGGGGACGAATCGTCTCTCTTGTGGCATGAAACTAGAATTGGCGATCAAACGGCAGGAGTGGCAGATTGAAAAGATCCGGAGCAGATTTTTAACATCAAACCAATGATCATAATTCAATCGTCATTGACATTGCAATAATCCAACTCAATAACATACTGACCGACTATAATATACAATGGTTGCTATTCCATCTAAAGATCAAGCTGAAGTCATCCTTGTAGGATGTGGTTGTCCTCTCCGCGGTAGTAAGTGACTATCTCTAATGAACAATTTTCATATCTTGCTGTGCACCTAACTCAACTGTTCTCAACTTAATATCATAGTGGGCTGGTACCATGCTGTGCAAATGCTTGGTGGTGAATGTCCTTCTGCAAAGTTATGTCATATCGTTGAGCCTTGGTTTCTCGGAGCTGGTGCCACAGGTACGTCGCATCTTGTATCCTAATGACATATCTTTAATGAATATATAATTACAACTCATAACATATATTATATCACCACCACGTACTTATATACAACACGACAACATGAGTAGGACCAGGAGGGCCTGAGTTTACAGAATTCAAAGATAAGACAGAAGCCGAACATGGAGTGCAATTCCATACATCATTATCAGCCGTACCAAAAGTTGCCGATGGTGTGAAGCGATTGGCTCTCATTTCAGGTAGAACTGTTGATAATCCAAGGTTATTAACTGAGGCTATTAAGGCTGGATGCTCTGTTATTTATTTGGAGAAGCCTGGTAAGTTATTATAGTTGTTGTTGATGTATTATAGGTTGGAACATATGATATGTGTGTGTATTGCAAAGACCAAAAACTTATATTGGCAATTTTATACTCTCAAAGGTGCACCAACTGTTGCCGAGCTAAAGTCAATGAAGAAGGAAGCTGCTGATGCCAATGTTGAAATTTGCAGTGAGTATATTATGTATAGTTTTGTTGTATGTTTCTTTTGCAATGGTCATCTAACATATCCTTCCTATTTCAATAATATTCAGTGGGATATAACAAAAATGTATGTAAATATGTACGCAACGCACGTGAATTTGCCTCCTCCACACCCGGATCACACGTTACATTCGTATCCAACAATACATATGAGAATAATGCCGCTAGCTTAGGTGAATGCTTCGAGAGGAATGCCGAGGGTATGTTAAAGAATATGGCTATTCATGAATTGGCATTATTGGCAAGCTTTTATGATGTTAGTATTGATAATATTGACAGTGTTGATGTTGATAAGGAGTTTAGTAGTTTGCAGACACTTAAGGGACCAAGGTATGTACATCTTTTTAATGGTCTTTTATGTTATATGCAATGGCAATTCATATTTCTAACATATAACATCAATCAAATCTCTTCTTTTACACAATCATGTCTCATCTCAGTGGTAAGGACTTTACAGACTTTGACAAAGCCAAGTTTACTATCAAAACCAAGAATGGTAAATCAGTATCAGTCCAAGCCGATCGTTGTGGCGGGGATACATCCTATGCAATGGTAAGTGATGAATCAGGCAAGGAACTATTCCGACATTCCATGCCAGACGAAGAAGATGAGGCCAATGTCTCAGTATTGGAGGCAAAGTATCCTGGTGCTATGCCATACTTCTTCTCTCAGGATCCTGATTATATTACCGTGAAGGAGAGGGTTGCCAAGCTATGTGCCAAGGGCGAGGCAGCTAAGGATATTGCGACGATAGATATTGCTATTGCCGCTTTGGAAGTTGGAGAGTACTTAACACCTTTGATGAAGGAGAAGCTGAGTTAAAGCAACGATATAGGATTCCAGATACGTGGATGTGAGAACATGATATAGGATGTACTTTGTGTTGTGTTTGATAGTGGGAAATGAGATGAAAGTTGAATCGGAACTAAACTAATTCCGATCTGATGAAAGTATGATATAGAGAGTGGGCTTAATAAAGCAATCCCTTAAATTGTTACTGATTGTAATTACTAAGCTTAGTTTCTACTTCTTGTTGTGCCTTCGTGGCTTGGATTGACATGCTCACGAGCTTGGCTAGCAACAAACACAATGGCAAGGTTTTATACGACATTAGTGCCGGATTGGGCTTTTCTCATTCAGTTTTTTTTTGCTGCAAAACTCAAAAAGTAGAGTTGTGTATGAAGGCAAACTTATCGCTCTATATATTGGATTACCGCGTATCGAGATATTAGATTAATTGAGAGTATATTTATCTTAGTAGTAGTTGAGCGGCGGCGGCTGGTTTCATTTGACGTCGAGGGAGAAAATTACACAAACATAAAAGTCATAAATAATACTCAAGTTTTAGGTTTGATAGAGAGGCCCCAACATCACAATAGTATACAGCCCCAATAACCAAATCCAATCAAACTAACAAATAATACAATTGATATACAATAAAAACCTTTAAATATTGATATCTCTGATATCACTAAACACCCGATATAAACAAACACAAAGAGATATGATAAAATTTACCAGATCAACAAAGAAAAAAATAGACAAAGTCCGTCATCCATCTAATTCCAATGGACGGTCACACTCCCGAGGCCCAGCCGACGGACGATCAGTATCATCAGCATACTCTACACATTCCACACGATCCGATTATACCGATGGTAATTCCTACGCTAATGCCAATAATGGCGGTGGAGGTAGTAGTAATATAGATAGAAGTTCAAGAAGGCATAAAAGTCGAGGTGGGACATCTGTGGCAAGCTCGACTGGTGGTAGTAGACGGTTTAGTAGTGCACAGAGTGTTGCTAGTATTAGTAGTGCTAGTGTCTTTGCTCCTAGTGTTGCCACGGTAAGAGTTCTTTTTATTTATTGTTTTTGTGCACAAGATGTGTCTCTTTTTTTGTAAGTTTTATAATTATACTAACTCAATCAATATTATACCCTGTACAATTTGATATAATTACAGAATCAAAGACATAGAGATGATGGACTTGGTGGAGGAGGCGGTGGCGGCGGTGGTGGATTACAACCCTCCTCAGCCCGTCTACTACGCGACCTTAACAAATCAGCACATTCCTCATTACTATCCTCCCTCGGCACGGCAGCCTCACGGACATTCCGTTCGTACAAAATGTCATTACCACGCTGTCCACCCCCAATAAAAACTGGCTCGGCATCATCTGGATTAAACACTAGTGCTTTGTCGAATGATAATAATACACCTCCCGTTGAAACTGATTTAGAATTATTGGGACGGACAGTCCACGCGGTTAGTTCAGCATTAACTGAACCACCCAAAGAGGGAGATAGATATATGATATATGATGTTAGTTTTAATCCCAAGGGATGTGTATGGGATGCATTAATTGTAGTTCAGGTACAAGATGATGATAATGATGACGAGAATGATAATGACAAAGATGATAATGGAAGGAGTAATTCACGTAGTTCACGAAGTAATCGGAATCGTAGTTCACGTAGTAATACACGGGGGAGTAGTAAAACACGTTCAAAGAATGGTAATAGATCAAGGTCACAATCACGTTCATCACGATCAATATCGAAAAATGGTGATGCTGGAAATACAACTAAGGATGGTGAAAATAAAACATTTACATTCCCAATTAAGGTAACTTGTGCTGAAGATGATGACGTTACCGATAATTTACCACCCCAAGGCAAGAATGATCCACCCCGTGCTAAAACATATGCAGTTGATTTATCTGTCATTGATGATTCCATACATCATCCAATAAGTAAGTGGAGTACCGCCGAGGCAGCCGAGCATCGTGATGATATTAAGAATGCAATGGAATGGGTTAGTTATGGTATTAGACGAAGTATGGCACGGAGTATGTTCCCGCAATTTCCCGAGGGGTGTCAGGGGAAGTTATTTCGGGAGGTATATCAGTTGAATAAGAAGGTGAGTTTGAGAATGTAGAATTTGTTAGGGTGGAGATAGAGGGGCTTTTAATTTACACATTCTTCACAATTCTCACAAATTTCAATCCCCAAACCTTTAGCTTAAAAGTGGAACATTCTCAACAGTATGTCGAGGTGTACATCGTGCCACCGGACGACAAGTTGCCGTAAAGTGTATCCTACGTAAAAAGATTGAACCCTCAGTCGATGCCGCAGTATTCGAGGAGGTATTAATCATGTCGGGCTTACATCATAAATATATCTGTCCAATGATTGATTACTTCGAGGAAGATCGATGTCACTTTGTTGTTATGGAATTAGAAAAGGGTGGAGATTTATGTGAACGTTTAAATGATAAGGGGACATATTCAGAAGATGATGCACGGACATGTATTCGGAATGTTACCGAGGCTATGGAGTTTGTACATGCAAAGGGATTTGCTCATTGTGATATTAAACCAAGGAATTATTTGTTAAGGAGTAAGAGAGATGATGTAGATGTACGGTTGGCTGATTTTGGATTTGCACAGCATGTTCATGCTCCGAATAGTCTGACGAGTCAATGTGGTACCCCATTCTTTGTTGGTAAGTGATGATGGGAATTCATGTATGTTTACATAACATCACTTTATTTCCCCATGCTTACACATCTTCCCACTGTCCATCTATTTATACAGCTCCCGAGGTAATCAATCGAAAACCGTATGATCAAAAGGTTGATATGTGGAGTATTGGTGTGACATGCTATCTCCTCTTGTGCGGTGACACCCCCTTCAATGGAAAGAATCGACAGCAGTTATTCCGAAGAATATCCTGTGACGATCCTGCCTTTCCTGATGACAAATGGGGTCACGTATCCGATGACGCGGTTGATTTTGTAAAAAAGATGCTATCCAAGGACCCAGCAAATCGATTGAGTGCCGATCAGGCTTTGAAACATAGATGGTTGATGACCAATAAGCCAGTGGAACGACAACAGTCTCGTGGATTAGAGGCTAGTACTGAATTATCAGATAAGAAATCCCGTGGAAGCAGTCGGGGAAGAACGCCCAAGTCTCCACCCTCGACCAATGAACTTTCGCGGGAAGGTAGCAAACGTAGTACTAAGAGTGATGATCGTAATGTTCGGTCAAAGTCACGAGATCGTGATCGTAACAATCGTAGCAAATCACGTGACCGCAAGAGTGCCAATCGTCCACCTCCGCCACCAAAACCACAAGCAGCTCTCTCGCCATCATCAAGCTCTGGCACTACTGCTGCAAAGAGGATATTGAACAGCTCGGGACAAAATATCTCAGATGAGAATGCAAGATTATTAGATATTATCAAGGCTCAGGATGCCAAGATTGAGAAATTAGAACGTATGGTCAAAAGGATGCTAGAGCCTGATGAAGATGTACATGAATGTTGATGTAGATTGAAACATGTAAATATGAAATTAAATGATTTACTTTGATTGACAACTGATCACTTTCTGTACTCCTCTTCCAATATCACGACATAAACTTCTTCAGTTTCTCATTCTCTTCCTTGATCGATCCAATAAGTGGAGCACGGATCAATGGCTTGACAATATGACTCTTTAATCCAATCTAATGGTTGCACCAAATAAAAAGTGCACAAGATGTGAGCAATTGATGATTTTAAACATATCAAACAAACAAAACAGATACATACCGTCTCTATATCATAAACCGTTCGCCGTATTGATGATTGTTTTAATTCATACTCTATATCAAAAGTAAACACTGCTCCTTCCTTAGCAAGCAAACTGGGTGGTGTGGTCACACGTATGTTGTAACTTAAATGACACGGTTCTCCACTTGCTGCTTTCTGTTTATTGCAATCACATTGTTGTGTATTGGTACATAAGATAATAGAACCGTCATTAGATGTTATTGACCATGCATCTGGTGCTACTTTTGGTTCATTTTTAATTGTTCCTTTATCACAATCTGGTGTGACCTTTAGCCAACTGGTTCTAGTTGTGAGAAACTCTCGTACTTGGAGTGGAGACATTTTAGTTACTTTCCATTCATCTGAGTGTAGTAACTTCTTATTATTACCATTCTTTGTATATAATTTAAATGTTTGTTGAGATGGTACTGAGGGTGAAGATAACGTATTGACTGGTGATATAACCAATGCCGTCAAGAAGATAAGACAGCTGCCAATGCTATTTATTACGAGTCTCCTAGACATATTGTATTAGTACTTGCGCTGTAGTTTTTTATACCTAATGAGGAAACCAATGTACTAAATTCTCAAAAGGACTGGAAAGAACAGAGTATATCTTATTATTATGCCGCCACCAATGCATGCCATAGTGTAAGCAGTGGGCGGGAGGACATGGCTTGTGACTTGTGAATAAAAATTGAACGGTGCAATACTAATGCATAATGCACAAATGCTTAGGTAGGCCTCGTCGGCCTTAATTGCTACATCATTATCACACTCCTGTAACATGCCATATCAGTAGATAGGTGAGTTTATTGTGCTATCTGTAATACAGTAGTAAAAGTGCGCATATATATCTTATGTCAGTATCTTTTTGAGTAGATATTTTTTTGAGTTGATATGTATGAGTATGAGTTATGAGTTTATTGTTGATATATCTTCGATCTCATTCTCTCTTTAATGGCCATAATAGCAAGGAGAATATAGATTACCTACTAGACACATACATAATCATGAGCTTGTTGTTCTACTAGCTGCAATCTTCCTTGGATGGCTTAGAACTTACAAACCCGCATACGGCATAATCTTTTCAACTGTTAGTCCACTCCTTGAGGGATATGCTCCACCTTTGCTTGTAGGCCATGGAAAAATGGAAGGCACACCTCCTGTACCCGATGATATGACGCTTTTAGCAAGGCCAGAAAATGAACTATTTGCATCTCTTCCTGGTGGCTATCAACTACCATTGTCAGGGATTGGTATGTGTTGTAGACATACAGCTTATGATGATGTCTTGGTTCGACGGACTATCCTATGGTATCTACTTCAGGGTGGACGACATATAGATACAGCGCATGTCTACCGTAACCACAAGGCCATTGGATTAGGAATTAAAGACGCTATCGATAGGGGAGTACCAAGAAGTGAAATCTTTCTAGTTACAAAGCTTTTTCCACCGTATTATGGTTATCAATCAACATTAGATCTTGTACCGACATTTTTAGATGAATTGGGGGTAGATTACATTGATTTGATTCTTATGCATGCACCTAAGATGCCGTTGGCATTGAACGATTGCGGTGCTTTGTCTGATAAAGAATGTCGTCAAACAACATGGAAGGCATTATCTGAGTTAAAGGAGAAGGGAGTAATGAGAAACATTGGAGTTTCCAATTTTGACAAGAAACTATTGGAAGAAATTAAAGAAGTCAAAGGTGGGGCACCGATTGCTAATCTTCAGATGCAATATAATGCTTTTGTTCCTCCCAAACAGGAAAGTCCGCGTTTGTATTGTTTTATCATGTGAATTCAAGGTTTCAATATGAAGTCTAAGTGATTTGTCTACTTCATTTGGACTTATTCACCTATATTTGATTGCCTTTGCAAACCACATCTACTAACAGAAGTTACTATCATCTCTCTTCTCTTCATAAATCGTTGTGACGCGCATCTTCCAGCATGACACATTCGATTACTGTATGGCAAATGATATTAGTGTTACGGCATACTACCCTGTCGGAGGTGTACTAGATAAGGAAAAGGCGAACAACTCCAGTTTGATTGCAGAGCTATCTAGCAAGTATGGCAAGTCGACCTATCAGATTCTCTTACGATATGTTGTACAAAAAGGTGCCGCAGTAATTCCTGGCACAGGCAATCCTGCTCATATGAAAGATAATTTGGATGTATACTCTTGGAGTCTCTCTGATGAGGATATGGAGAGGATGATCGTATTGAGAAATAGTGAGGAGGCAAAGAAGATGATCTACTTTGATATGAGTGAACTTTAAGTTGCTCTAGTGAAGAAAGGAATGTTTGTTGTTGTAAAAGAGAGGTTCAAGCTGTATAGAAAGGTCAATTGTATAGAAAGTCTTAATGAAACCTTTAAGTTACTCTGGCAAGTCATGAAGACTCAACTCTTTCTTTATATTGGCAGTACTCTCGTCACAATGCTTCTTCTTGAAAAACAAGGCAGCCTCATTCAAGACGCCAATTGATGCACATATCATAAATGCTTCTCTCTTCTCCACTACTGCTGAATATTCTACTTTCTTATCCAAGAATGGTGGCTTCTTGTACATATACTTTCCACTTCCTATATCTAAGGATGGTTCTTCGAGAAGGGGACTCTTGCAAGTGAAGAAGTCGGTTGGGAGTTTCTTCTTCGCAAAGAAGGCATGATCACCAACACCATATCGATGACAAAAGTGCAATACATTTGGCAGTGGATGTCTTTCTGTATCTAAAGAATTCATAGCAAATGAACACACTTCATCACCAGGTATTGCATCAATAAGCGTCCACGCTTCTCCTCCGCCATCATCACCTGCTCCTGATGTTGATGTATCACTAATCATTAATGAAGCCATTAGCTGATGAGGCAGTTTCAAATGTGCTGTTGCTATACTAAACGCATACATTTCAGCAAGTAATTCCGGAAACAGTGCATGCACCTCAGGGACAAATGCAGCCCATTTGACTGCAATTGAATACATATCTTTTGCGGTGGCTATATAGGGCGGACCTAAAGCGTATGATCTCAATGCCTCCGTCGTTGTCACCTTGGTTGCAGGAGAGTCAAAGCCAGCTACAGGGGCATATTTCATAAAAGCATTTCTATACCCATATTCTTGGGAAGCAGGATGACCATGTCTTACAACGAAGGTAGGTTTGTTCTCATACAATGAAAGGTTACTATCAACATTCTCACCACCACTAGAATCGCCACCACGAAAGATATCATTTGGTGATTCAAAATACCCAGTGATTGGCCTTATTAATAACTGATCAGGGTCTAATAGAGCAATGATTGTATCATGTTTCCATGGCATTTGTGTTTCTGGATCTATACCTAAGGAATTTTCCATGAAATGCAGTAACCCAAATGGCTTGTTAAAGAATTCATATTCTGTATCTGTTGTCTTTCCATTTGCATCTTTGACACTTGAGAAGTGTGGAGTTAAATGCAATTCGAATCTTAATGATAATGACTGTATATGTTTTGAATGCCACTCTTTTAATGATTGTTTCTCCTCTTCTGTACACCCACTTGCAATTTGTGTTACCCGACCTGGTTGCCGTATCCGCAGAGCTGATACAAAGAATTGATATGATTGCCATTGTTGATATGGGCTACAATCGGTAGAGAATATAACGTGTATTAATGTATCACCTGGGCCCGTTCTTAGTGCAAGATCTTCCAACTGTGCCAAATCCCATTCATGTTGTTTCTTCTCCTCTAATGCATCAGATACTTGAGAATCTTCATCAACAAGATGATGTTTCAACCATTCTTTAGCTCGTAATCTACCTCGTTTTATCTTCCCTTTAATTATATTTTCCTCGCGTTGTATATCAGTTACTAGCTCCTTTTTAATATCTGGATTCTCTTCAACGACCAACACTATAGTCAAAAACCATATTGTTACTATTATTGCTAAGATACACCATACCTTTGGAGGTAAGGAGTTATATAGCCTCAATGAGATACTTCCCCTTTTATTATTAGAGTATGGATTGATACGACGAGATCCTGTGTTTAGAAATACCATATCTAATATACTTTGTTTGAGAATTGTTTCAATATATCATCTAACGGTTTCAATATATCATCTGACGGCTACCAGTGTTAAGAAATGCCATATCTAATAACATACACACCTCGGGCTTATTTAGTTATCCGGGAGTACCACCCTATGGAGAAAGGGGAGAGGTACCAATGCTTTTGGTCGGTATCTTTTTTTTTTGTAGATAATTGCAATGCTTGAGCAGTATCAAAGGGGGGTGAAGATCTTGCCAACATACCTGATAAAAGAATGCATGGATGCATACAATAGTAGATGATATTGACAGGCTCATAAGATATTATTAAATATATACGGAACATTAGTATAAGTTTTTAAGATACCAAATTAGATCAACATTTCATACATTACATTACTCTCATTATATCATGTCTGGATTAGATATTATACAACGATTAAGAGCGGAACCATTCAATAAAGAAACAGAACAAAAGTTACATAATCATCCATTTCTCAAAGCTGCCGAAGATGGTACTCTGACTCTATCTCAACGTCGAGCATTTATATTTGAGCAGTACAAAATTCAATTATCAGATGCTATATCCTTTGCAACACTTGCTGGACATGAAGGTTTCATGCCTACATCGCTTAGCAATATAAGCGTTCCGGAATTAACCAATACATCAAAAGAAGATGAAGAAGTTGATTTGTTTCAATTCCTCCTAGGAGGTGAAGTGTATGCTGCTTCATTGCTTCTATCTCATGCAAAATCATTGGGGTTGGATGATGAAGATGCATTAACATCTCCATCAAAGGTTGGGTATCAACTATCAGCAAAATCACAAGCATATCCATCATACTGGTCAAAGTTAGCATTATCAAACAACAGAGGAGCAGGAGCAGCTGCCGTAGCATTGAACTTTCCAGCATGGAGAGAAATGTGTAATCGGTTACTGAAAGCATTGGCATTAGGAGAGTATGGTTACAACAATATAGACGAATCATCATTGGCATTTATCAAGTTCTTTGCAACACCAATAGAGGGGCTTGATAAGATGGCAGCATCGATTATTGAGAAGGAAGATACTTCTTATGAAGACTTGGTTGAGCATGTCAGACTTCTTCAAGAGTATGAGTTATTATTTTGGGATGGTGTATTCGAGGCTAAATAACAGATGATAATACATATTGAATAACAACTTCATCTTTATTTAATCATTAAGTATGATTTAGATCAAGCAAAACTTTATCAACCAGGGCTTCAAACGACGATTGTTTCATAGTAAAATTTCCATAGACTTTATTTGACGAATCACATATTACACAGATGTCGTCCTCATTTGCATCATCTCCACACTCTTGAATGCTTTGATGATGACCATTTAGAAGTGCCATAAATCTACGATTTCCTATAAAGGTAGGTATTGAACAACCCAGTTCAATAAAAGTCGTGCCATCAACTGAGAAGATACTGTTAACCATCTGTGCTCCATGAACCATAATTGCTGCATCAGCACTATTGAATAGAGATGCTTGCTCTATTATAGAATACGATCCAAAGTCATCAATCATCTGGAAATCTACCCCTTGATACTTTGATTGTTTGCTCAAGGTATTCACCAGTTCATCCATCCCTTCGAATACTCTCCTTCCACTCGGTTTGTGTGCATACAAGAGAAGTTTTGTATGTTTGTTCTCCTCATATTGCTTCTCATCATGGTAATTTCTACCACGATCAAGGTTGAACGAGTGAAATAGTATGTCTCGGAGCTCGTCAAATAATGGTTTTGTAAGTACTTTATGCTTTAAGCCTCTTTGTATTGCAATTTCGGTAACATACAATGATTTGTAACATGTTAATGTAGTATTGGAAGTAGGTGGTAGCTCCTTTGCATCATTACCAAAGGCATTCATTGATCTTAATATTCGGCAATACCAATCGTTGTTCGCATCCGACAGACATCCCTCTATAGAATGACTATGTATACCCTTGAATGGATATGTAGTATTCTTGAACTTTTGCCAATGAGGAAGATACATCAATAGGTGATCAAAGAGACTGTGACCAATATTATCAGCTTGAAAGTTCAATGACAGTACTGACTCGTTGTAATACCGAATAGATTTAGCTGTTTTTGGAACTTGCTGCTGTCCCCATAAGTTGGTCAAACGTTGAGCATCTGGTTGCAATCTACATTGATTCCAATCTAGAACATCTGCTGCATACATAACATGTGTAGATGTGAATCCACATCGGTGACCAACCTCTTCCTCATCCCGACCTGTCTCATTCCAATGATGCATCAATGGAGCAGAGCAAGTAACACATCGTAATGGATTGCTCATTATCTTATCATCGTTGGGAGTAAAGTATATAAGTCCTTGTAAATTTCCCTCACAATGAGTAATAGCCTTGCGACATGTTTCAGATAGTTGCTTGGTGAGGCATACATTGTTAAATTCGTATAATCCAGGTATATCCCGATTGACTAGAAATGGTCCTGAAGATATCATTTCCGGCATTGCAGTTATGTTTTCATATATTTTTGGTACTAGAAGATTGTGTTGGTTTGATGTAAGAATGGGGGGATAATGGATGCTTGTGATAGTGATGATATTATCGTGCATAGTGATCAATAGTGATATCATACAGCATAGAAAAGTCAACACTATCATCCATCTCTGAAGATTGCCTGAAGACGACCCAATCAGTCTTCTTCTTCCTCTTCTTCCCTTTACCAAACCCATCTCATTATATGAATATTCGCTTCATCTCTTCGCTACATATCTATATCAATCTACTGTTTCATAACAATAGGGCTGTTTCATAACAGTACAGAAGATGATGAGAGTAGATAGTTATAGTTGACGAGACATAAAGAGCAACTCGGTATCCTGTGCAATCTACTTCTCACTATGCAGCCTAACTTCTTACTTATACTTATCACCTCTCTCTGAGATAAGGAAGTATACTAAGCCTTTTGCAACTATATATACTCCTCTACAATGATACCAAATATTGACATTCAACGTTTAGTCTTCCTTGTTTTATCATCACTTGCCCTCGTAAATGCCTCCTGGTAGGGGGTCCAGCCAGGTCCAGCCCTATAAAGTTCAGATTTTTAAATTGCCTTATAAACATCAAACTTTCTTTCAAACAACTCAACTAGGTCCCCTTATGATATTCCTAGAGTTTGGTTTGATTGTATTGACTACTTCCCTT
>Ga0214478_100004_pt1 | contig 113012 bp, 89 predicted proteins | sample M1_20Mar14CPVII9_2_FD_178001 | JGI IMG/M metagenome (GOLD analysis project Ga0214478, IMG submission 178001) | Marine eukaryotic communities from Monterey Bay, California, United States - M1_20Mar14CPVII9sort6BwellD7 | ecosystem: Environmental > Aquatic > Marine > Unclassified | place: USA... | reverse complement strand
TTATTTAGACAAGCGGCGGCGGTTGCAGAGAAAGAGGAGAGAGACCATACGACGAGGAGAGACGAATAATATCATTTCATACCATGTCATGTTATTTTTAGATGATAGAAGAAGCTACTATCTATAACAACAATAATAAAGTAAAAACAATTGCAACAACAAATGAATACCAACGGATAGTAGAGATTGCTGTAGAATTGGTTACTTCGGGTAGATATTGCCGTAGAAATGGTTGCTGCTCGGCTGTCGACGGCATCGCTAAAGGGTACCCAATCGTAGATATTGTAGTAGATATCTACCTCATTATACAACTATTGCAGTAGATATTGTACTTTAGCGATTAGCTGCAGCCCGATTTATCATTGGTAGAAATTGTAGTAGAAATTGCAAATCGAATACCATATCGTAGAAATTGTGTAGAAATTGGCAATATCTACTGCAATATCTACCTTTTTTCATTGCTGTGTTGTGGCTGGCATAGTTTTTAAGATATATTATCATTTTGAAATTACTGCTGATGTTGCTATATTCTCATAAGATATTGCAATTACTCATCATATATACATACTACTACCCCCGTTCATACGCAGAATAACAATGGGGAAGAATTCTAAGAAGAGATATAATAAGAATAATAAAGCCGGGAAGAAGGGACAACAACGACAACAACAGCAACAGCGTACAACTCCACCTACTCGTAGAAGCACACGTCTCACTCCCAATCAAAATAATAATGATAGTGCTGCCGATACTAATAATAATATACTGTCTACTACAAATCCATCATCAACAACTACTTCTTCAACCACTCAAATAGTATCTAGTAAAAAGTCTTCACCTCGGAAGAATGGTGTTCATCCTACCACCGGACACCGTATACGCAATTGCATTTGCACACAATCAGACAAGTGTCGTGAACTTATGTGGAGATTGGCAGATATTGATGATGAAACAATGTTTCCATATATTAAACTTCCCGGCCATCCACAAGCAGGGGATAAGACACCAACAGGTCAGCATAAGATTGAGTTTTGTAGTAACGTGTACAAACATCTATATTCTGAAGTTACTAGTACTATTTTGAGAGGCCTACCCAAAGAACAACATGTTGCTCTTATACACTTCAAACCAGCCATTCGTGATTATTTAGAATCTGATCAAAGTAAGAAGCAATTTCAATGGAGAGTGCCAATTGCAATTGGTTATGGTAATGGATTGGATAGTAGTGACTTGTGTGGGACAGAAGATATAAATGGAGAGGAGGGGAAGACATGCTTTGCTTCACCTAACCAGAGTTTTGAAGATGCTGAAACAGAAATTGAAGAAAAGGAAAGAATATATAATGAAAAGCAATTAGCAGCTGGAAATCCAACAATGAAGCGACCATCAGCTGATATACAATCTAAACGGAAACCTCCGAACCAAAGGAGATTAGAAAAGTTGACATGTGACGCTGAGAATAATCCAAGGGCTGCAGCATTTTTGATACAACAACTAGAAGAGAAGTTGGATGCTATGACCCTACAATCAAAAGAAAGAGATAAAAATGATTTGCTGAAGGAAAAGAAGCACGAGAAGGAGATGGCAGAACAGCGTGAAGAATTTCTTCAACGAATGATTATGGATGGAGGGCTTAGTAGGAAGTCATTAGCAAGTGACGCATATCATGAAAGCAATCCAAACCTGTCGAGACATTTGTTTAGTCGGCCATGGGGAGAACACAAGGCACGAGGTATGGCTTGCTTTGGTGGTTTTGTTCCAGACTTTGATTGTAATGTTTCGGGGGAGGGGGAAATTACTCAGTTTGAAAAGTATTGTATGGCATGTATGACAGCTTGGCACGGGGATAAACAAGAAACACTTGCTGCAATTTACGGGAGAAGTCAACCAGCTATATCTAGATACTTAAAGGAGTGGATGCCTCTATTAGACATCGCAGGTGGTGACATGTCGGAGTTAGATTTGGAAATGAATCACAACTGGGTAAGTATGGACGAGGCAAAGAATAATGGTCGTTTGTATATGGATAATGGGCAACTAAAGAGAAACGGTGAAGTAGTAGAAGATGAGGACATGTAGTAACGATAACCTATACATAGTATATGTACATACTGTACAAATGTACATCTTAATCCGATAGTAAATCATATGTACTACCACCCCAATACTCTACCAACGCCTTCTCTGACGCTCTACCTAAAAACAATGGCGTATATGTTACGCCTAAGCCACACGGTAGTACCCACATTATGTATCTCCCTGCACTACAATGCATTTTATCAGAGTACTGCGCACGTGATATGAACGAATTAAGTCTTACTGTATCTGTAACACAATCTTTGCCATCCATTAACAGTCCGACATCCTCTAAACCAATATCAATATATCTTTGAGGCATAGCAACTTCAATATAATTCAATGGACGATTGTCATTGTTACCTTGTTGTGGTAAATGTGTCGGCTGACTAAGAATACTCAACTGGGCTCTTCTCTGCTTGCTTGGTTTCTGAAGATGAGCCGTATTTTTGGGGAAGTACTCGTTACAGTCATGAGGCATAAGAAACGGTTGACACATGTTCGCATGAAACATAGACCACTTCAGGACGGCTTCGGTATATACAAAGTTTGATCTCGGTATCTTATCTTGGATGTAAGCATGATCATTAGTCCGTTTGTTATATGCTTCTGATCCATATCGGGCTTGACATAGATCTCTTGTGCCTATAGTCTCGGCATACGTAAATTGATCTCGATTTTCTAAAAAGCACGGAGTCTTCATTGGATTGCAGTTAGGGTAGCTCGTTGATGTACCTTCAAATCCTCGATCACCTAATCCATCTTTACCCTTGGGAAGTTTACTTAGACGTTCAGCAGGCCAGTTGAGATCGTCTTTTGTCATCTGCTTCTCGATTGCATACTTCAACTGATCTATCGAAGCTAACCGTTGCGGCCTTGTATGAAGGAGGTAGTGTGATAGGAGACATTTCTCTAATGTTTTGTCGGTATGAAATGCGTGATACATCTTCTCCTGCCTTTCCAATTGACGTAGTTTTGTATGGATAGATTCATTTGGCCCCCCTTTCCCATCTAGTAGATCCTGTAGATATTTAGATATCTTTGAACGTTCCATCTTGTAATCTATATCTCCTTTGCCACCCGGTGTCTTAGCCCTCAATACTGCTGTACTAATAGACTTCTCAACAAACTCACACAACTTAATATCACTCTCGCCGACATCAGAAGGACGAGGCAACTCTGTTATCTCTATAATGTCCACCAGATCTTCATCTGTAATTAACTCGTCGTCTTCTGTGCTCGTGGTGAGTAGATCTTCCTCGTCCCATTCGTTGTCTGAGGCAGACATAGAATCTTCTTCACTAGGAGAGTAAGAATCATCGTCATCATCATCATCATCATCGTCTTCAGTATCATCAGGCAAGTCCAAACCTGAATTTAAGTCAAGTAGCGTTGAATTAAGAGCTGCACTTTGCTTACGATATTCATGCTCTCTCTTCTTCTTCAATCTCTTCAGATCCTTATCCGCTTCATCATCATGATATGCATATGTCCAGGGTATAGGAAGCTTCCTCATATTCTGCATTGCGGGGGGAAACATGCTCACAGCTGCTTCCTGTGAAAGCGATGGATCCTGTTGCAAAGAACTTTGGATTTTAGAGAAGAGAGCATACTCTGCCCTCAAGTGGGAACAACCACCTAAACCTGCTGGACATCCACATCTACTCACTGGAGCTGAAACAAATGTATTTGTATCAAGGTCACATACGAACGTAACCCAATAAGCCTCAGATTTCATTGACGGTACACATTCTACTCGGATAGCAATGGCTGCATGACTAGTTGATTTGATACGGCACTTAGCTGTCTGAATTTTGCCTATGTTGAAATGTCCACCCTTGATTAGTCTCTGTGCTCGTGTCTGTATACCATTACGGCCCGTCCCAAATGACTTAAAGAAGTTTTCATCATTTAACCGCTCAATGCTTTGCAATGCATCTGCAACTTCTTTCCAAGAACTATTCCAAGTCATCGTACCATCTCCATCAGCTACATCCAAAGGCTCGTCTTCATCATATGCAGTCTGTCCATTCGGCTGCCACTCTCTTGGCTGAGGAGCTCTATGTCCAAGCTCCTTCATTAGTTGAAGCACACGCTTAGCTAATCTTAATGAGTTCTGTCGGTTGTAAGTGCCTCGTAATCGAAGACCTCTTTCATTAAGAAACACTTTCAAAGCCCAATCGGACCAAAATCTTAGAGGAATCTTCTCGTCGGGCTTTGCACCATGAGCAATCTTGTAGTTTGGATCATATTCCGACGTTGGCTGCTCAAGTAGTTGTGGTGGCATACCTGTATTTGGCATCAGATTCAGTTGGAAGAGTTCTTTTGGATCACCCGTGAGAAGGGTAGATGGATCAGCACCATATCCAATCTTCTCACCCCAATCTGAACGGGACCACCCGTTGGGAAGAGGATTTAACGGCTGAACATCTACACTATAAGTAGCAGCATTTCCAATATCGATCTGCACATCTTCTTATAACGCTGTCAATCTATATACTGGTGGGCACTTCTCATGCCAATAAGCTGTCCAAAACTTGTCAGTGTATCCTTGTGCATTATTCACATCATCAATCTTCCACTTCTTAGTTATCTCCAGTTCATGAATGAGTAATCCACGTTCAGTATCATCTTGGCAACTTACCCACTTATTCATCAACGTCTTAACTGATACCGGACCATTTCCATTTAGTCTATCAACAAAATCATTACCAAGGAAACACGATAGTGCAGCCAACTCGTCACTCCACGTTCCACTGCCCATTGAGGCACGTACTAGAATCTCACTCCTTTGATAGAAACAGCAGCTACCAGTGTAGTAATCCAATTCTGTTGCAATGTTATCCCCTCCGAGTACAAATACATCACCATCATTAGATACAATGATATCAATCAATCTATGTCTTTGCAACTCGACAAGTTGCTGATCTGCTTCAAATGCGCCACAACTAATTTTGATACCCAACTTTATACACTCATCCTTAATCATCGTTGTATAATCATCACGCCTCTTAACAATCCCTTTACGCTTCTCCTTTACTGTTTCATAACTACCAAGCTCGTCTAAAGCGTAAATACCCTGCAACACTTTAATATCTTCATCCCGTAACCCATCTCTTCTAGCCTCTTCATCTGCCTTTAACGGATTTGATCTTCCATCGAATACCATTACGATATCCTTACCCGTCCTACTCTTAAGACTGCGTATTTTCTTCATCATAGATTCAACTGCATCAAATAGAGGAACTGGTGGTGTCATATCAAAAACAGCTGCACCTTTAACCGTCCTCAAGCATTTGTGCATTAAACCAGAGGCATCAACTCCAATTGACGTGCATGGGATATCTCCTATGTTATGTTGGGGTGTATTATCTCTCTTCTCATGCTCAGGGCGGCAGATAAACTTAGTATGAAGTTCTTTTGCTCCCATAGTTATTCTATGTATGAGCGGGGGTATATATGATGAGTAATTGCAATATACTATGAGAATAGCGACATCAGCAGTAATTTCAAAATGATAATATATCTTAAAAACTATGCCAGCCACAAAAAATCGCTTACCACCGCGTTAATCTACGCAAAATTCTGGTGTAGACAGTATATTATCTCATTATTAGATATACTATTGATGGCGGTAGGCCGCCGACAGATTTTGTGGTTATTGCCGAGTTGGTGGTGAGTAATAAAAAATTCTTCAAAAAATTACCCCCGCCCCCCCCCCCCCTAAGCAAAGAGTATCTAATAACGAATAACCCGCCCCATCCTCTCTATCCTGCTGGCTCTGCAAAGAAGGAGAAGGTCATAGATTCATTGTATTTATCAATAATTTGTCTATGGTTCGGTTTGTAACCTACGACGAATAGCCAAAAGACAACATACCACATAATAGAAAAAAATGACAAACAGTGATTTGATAGATTTGTATTGATTATACCGACGCCACATTGTTACCACAACCTTTGCAAATAAAAAGTGTATATCACCACAGTATGCTATTAAAGGGTATACATTCATTTGGTTAGTATAGGGTTTATTTGAATATTCATATACCAGGGCACAAAGATTACATTGCAATATTTTCAACAAAACATCAATAACAAGTATTTACTACAGCTGTTGAATCGGTATCATATCTAATATCACCGCATTAGTATAAGGTAATATTGTTACATATCAGCGCTGATAGGATAAAAAGCAATATCTGTTACGCGTACAATCAACAATGCTTCGACGAATTATCAGTAATACATTGATATTAGTAGCTCTTTTCTCAGGAAGTTCCAATTCTATGAAATACCCCGAGCCATTTACCAAGATAGACGAGGATATTTACCGTGATAACCTCATTCCTCTTCGTTGGGATGTTACACTTTCAATGATTGCACCACACCAAGATAGTTCAGAGGGGTCGACTTTAGATTTAGCCATGATTGCAATTGATACGACTTTTTTAGTTACTAAACAATTGTTAGAAGAGAACGAGGGAAGTATGTTGAAAAAGATGAAACTAGTTTCTGATTGTGGGTTCTTTGATTTAGTTTTGGTACTACTCAATCATCCGAACAAACTGATCAATTGGATGGCTTGTACTCAGATGAGTACGTTTTTTATCTCATCATTACGTTATTATGTGGGTTATTATAAGAGTATTATTGTTGATAAACTATTCCAACATAACATAGTACAACGGGTATTTGAGTTAGCGTCATCCAGTGAGAAGGATGATAGTAATAATGATCTCGTATGGGCCGGAGAGGAGTTACTGAATACGGATAAACAAGCGGCAACCATGCTATTCAGATTCATCATTGAATGGTCAAAGGATATACATATTGATGCTCTTGTTGAATCCGGAGCATTGGATGTTGTATGTCGCTGGGCTCAAACACTGCAGCCGCCCGATGAGGATAAGATATTACTTGCACTAGAGGCGGCAAGTAAGCTCCGCTCCGTTTCTCATCGTCCGGGCGAACAAACCCTCAAAAGTAAAGATGATTTCTTCAGACAGGCAAAACTTTGTGATGCTTCGGAGAACTACTGCCGATATCACTACTGTGGAAAGTGGAAAAAGATTGGTTTGTTATTGTCTGTCTGTCTCTTTGGTCTTTCATCCGTTGCTGCCTTCTTGTGGTTACTTTGGACGAGTCTAGATCCTGCCAAGTCTAAAAAGAAGAATTTGGTGAAGGATAGTGATAATAAGAAAGAGGTAGATAAGCAGGACGAGAATAAATGTGCCAAGTGTGGCAAGATTGTTCCAGTTTCAGGCATAAAGGAGTGCTCAAAATGTGGTGTGGTATATTGTAGCAGGAGCTGTCAAAAGGCCGACGTAAGTGTATATATTTTGTGCCCTCATGTCCACATGATATGTACTGAACTAACTTACATCGTCACCTTACCCCATAGTGGCCGAACCATAAACAAATGTGCAAGTTATTAAGAGAGGTGAAAAATGCATCAAGTGAAACAGAAGCAATTGAACAGATTGCAAAGTTGTCAACGAATGCAAAGAACGGTATATTTTCAAGCCTCATGATGACCCATGTTGGTTGGGTCTCCACTGATACCAATGAAGAACTACCCCCAGGCCTACCTGAAAACTTTCTCTACATCCATGAAGCGATGAACAAGTATGCTAGTCTTGGGAAGAAGAAACGTGAGTTTGGAGAGGCAATCTATCGACGTCTTTTTGATGAGCTTGTTGAGAATGAGGAAGAGTGGGAAGATGTAAGTGGTGTGAATTAAATTGTTGTGTATATGAATCAGTTGTGCTTGTACTAACACGTTCGTTCTTAGTTCTTTAGTCATCCGGAGAATCATGGTCATATCGGAGATGCTGCCGTGGTATTAGAAACCTTAGCTGACATATATGAAGCGAGGAAGAGTCTCGAGGAGTGTGGTCTGATACTTGATGTTCAGTCAAAGGCTCTTGAATACTTGAAAGGACACTGTGAAGATTTTGAAGAGATTGATGCAGACGATAAATGGATACAGTTCTGTGCTAGTTCCGAACATCATTTACTCTGTACAAGGTTCACTATCAATGAGGAACTCAATCGCTACGAAGATAATGTTCCCGTTATTAGGGATCTCACTGTCTACGAAGAAGGGCTTGGCAATTCCCATATGCATACTTGGAAGACACTTACCAAAGTATGGGATGACGCTATGCAGCAAAACTTGAGTGATAAAAGCATACTTGACATATCAGATGAAACAGTACTGGAAGTATACCTGCACGGAATTGAGTCTGACAAAAGGATGAGATCGGCTTGTCCTGCGGTATACAAGATCATCGATGGAATGAGTGGCAACAGAGCAGCAAAGAAGAAGCAGCTTCAGTATCAAAAGCATGTTGAACTCCTATCATGTGCATATTGCAATAAGAAGGAGACTGCTCTAGGGCAACATAAGCAGTGTCGGAGATGTAATCATGTAGTATACTGCTCAAAGAAGTGTCAATCTCTTCACTGGAAGAAGCACAAGAAGGAGTGCAACAAGAAAAAGTAAGAATCGTTGTTACTAGATGTCAGGCCACCAATCTTTTAGATTTAATTGAGTGGCAATCTAGCTACCTAACCCTAACATTCATACCTATCATATACCAAACCGAATAACATACGTTTAATCTCTCTTGGCACTACCAATAGCAATCGGTTCGGGCCACATACTTCCCCTTCCACAACATAGACTCATGTCTTGTCCATCTTTTCTTGGATGTAATATCAATTTCCAAACTAATGAATATCGTGGACGTTTCCCCGCCTCTACATTGGGTGCCACTACCGTATGTGAAATATCTTGATCCATAATAACAACTCGACCAGGTTTGGGTAGTATATCGATTGATTCATTTGTTGGTGGATCTAGAAATCGGGTCGGTGCGCCCCATTCTTCTCCATTCCATTCATCGTTTAGATAGACTAAGCAGCTTACAAATCTCGGTTTACCTTTCATCCGATTCGGATATCGACCAAATACATCAGTATAGGGCGAGGCCGGAGCTTGTAAAGGGTCAGCATCGACATGATAGTCAAATGTATCCCCATGTGTTGGTGCATTAGCTGTCAGCGGAGATATTACACACTCGCCAAATACAGCCTCAGGTAACCTCGATACTATAAAGTCTGGAAAGAGTAATGATAACTTTGATTCAAATTCAGCAATGGCTGGATGTTCATTGTAACATATATCCATGATGGCATCATCGGATAGTCCCCAACATGATCCTTCTTCTTCATCAATTTCGTCAGAGATGTCATTCACAACAATATCGAGGAGTCCACCTCGTTCCCATCTATTTAGATCTGGACCATTCACATTGTCATCCCAGTCATCCTCTTTTGATGTATGGTCTTCCGGATAACCTTTGACAACATTGAGTAATCTCTTTCGTAACTTTTTATCCAATAACTTGTCGAAAACTAAGACAGAGCTGGTATCAAAGTGTACATCTTGTGCATCTTCCTTTCCATTCTGCATACTACTAGAGACCATATCACCATCAATATCAACAACTATACTAGGATAACAATTAATTTCAATCTCATATGGATGTACAAAACATCCGTTAGAAGTAGTCAATAATGAATCTAAGTCAACATCCTCATCTGGTATACGACATATCTCACTTAATTCCTCTTGGAGGGCATAATCTGATATCTCTTTTTCTATTATGTCACTGATTATTGCTGCCGAATCTTCTAGTGTACCTGTGGAGCCCTTATTATTGATTGTATTTGATGATTGAAATGCCAACAGTAAAGGCTGTTGATTTGATACTTCATCACTTTGCAATACAGCATCTATTCTCTGTGATAAATCATTCTTTAATTGTATGATAAGTTCATTCTCATCAATATCAATTGACGGCGGCATGCCACATACATTAATGACTAATACTCTACCTAACACACCTGGTATTGAAGGTTGTTCATTACATTGTAGATTGGTAACATCGATAGGCAATCCATACTCCTCTTCGCAAGTTGATTTTATAGTTTGCAATATAATTGATAAATCGGATTTATATTCTATACCTGATGAGATATATGCTTGTAACTTTATATCGAGTGAAGTAGAGGTAGTCACATCTTGATCATCTCGAGTTGAAATGTAAAGTTGATGTGTATCATATGATGTCGATGTTATTTTGTGTTGATGATTGTTGACAGGGCCGACGAAAGCATAGCATGATACAATACAGATAATCGGTAAGATTAGTAGTGTATACATCATGATTGATATGTTGATAACGTTGTATTAGTGGTATAATACGGATAATACAGTCTCTCTATCCTCTTCTAGTAGGTAATGCTCCCGATAGAACATCGCGCCCTTTCCCATGAAATTCTATCCCCAGTATCGCCAAATTAAGAGAATTCTTTTCTCAATCAACTCGAGTTAAAGTGCTTGTGTTATCGATATTTAGTGAATATCTACCATAATATCCATTGCAACTAAACAGCCAGCATAATTAGGAGTACGGAGGACGTTATATATCATATTATACCTACACAAACAAAGCAAACAATGGAGAGCGATGCCACAACTACAAATACAAACTTGGAAAATATGCAACACCTCGAACCATACACCAAATTTGATACAAGAGATAAAGTAATACTACATAGTTTGATCGAAGCGACACACTTCAATGGTCGTCGAGCAATTGTACATGAATATCCAAAAGTGGATGATTCTAGTGACGGAGAACTTTGTTGCAAAGTCCGTATACTACCCGAAGAAACAACTGCTACTGCCACCTCCTCTTTTGATAAAAGAGAACATTATATGAAAACAAAGAACATGGCATTAGATTATCCATCTGGTCAAAAGGTTAAGTTGTATGGTTTAGTAGGTGCTAAACATCTCAATGGTAGTGTTGCCACTATCATTAGCTATAGGTATGCATTTCAACTTTTCGTGCAATGATATGTACTTTTTCTACCTTGCAAAGTATCACTTACTTAAAACTTCTCCCTCCCTCCGTATATCCTTCCTATATTAGGGTTGACAAAAAGAATGGTCAACGTGAACCACGATATGTAGTCGAGATACCCATAGATGACGGGGCTGACGCTGTTGCAAATGTAAAACAAATACTCGTGTCACCCAAAAACATTATTCATTTGCCTGGTGAAAAACCATCGGTATCTGTACCAGTATTAAATCAACGTTTAATCTTTACAGGATCAATGAAATCAATAATCAAGGTTTTGAACCAGGATGTGCCCCTCAGAAAACCGAATGTTTGGTTAGGCGCTTTTATGAAAAGTGAATATAATTTGCTTACAGCTGAGGATAAGCTAACATCAGAAGCATCGGCTATGGTAAGTATGGCCGCCGTGGGACGCAATATACGAGGCATTCCACCAGAAATTGAACAGCGTGGATGTGAAATACTTAATATGGGGAAATTATGGAAAAAGATAAAGTTGCGTTCATACAAGAGTAGAGCTGAAGATACTACTGCCAAGGGAGATGATACAGAAGAGGGTGACAATCATTTACCCCCATCCTATCAAAGTTTACAATCAACATGTCCATCCATGGGACGTATTCACAAGATATGCTTCAATCCGAAGTGTTACAAAATTGTTCAAAATCCAACATCGAAACAATCCAAAATGAAACGTTGTAGAAAGTGTAATGCCGTTGCATATTGCGACAGAGATTGTGCACTTGAAGCATGGGATCACCATCGCAAGGTATGTAAAGTGATCCAGAATGATAATGTCAAGTTTGCTGATTATATCACATTATCATCACCAAAGCGGGAAGAGGTTATGTCAACACAACGCATGGTACGATTATGTGTTAATCGGATTGCAAGTTTGGAGGATAGTGATGGTCACTTCCAAAACAAGCAGTCTACTGATGCTGCCGATGATGCACCAAACAACTCTAATAACAACAACACGGCCAAGCTAGTATATGATGTAATGACACAGTTAGGTCCTGATATTACCAACAAGATATTAATGATGGTTGAGAATCCACCACCTCCAAATCGAGAGGCTACGGTTGCTGTTGCTTTCAATAGTTTGGGATCTGACCTCGTCTACAGCAATGAGGATATTCAGTTATTTGCCAATGTTCATGATTGTTCGGTTACATATCAACAACAGCAAGTGGCTAAGAAGGATGACGAGGATGAAGTAGTTGAGGCTGAAGATGGCAAGAAAGGCACTGCCTATACTGATGTTGTCGCACTTGAACCTAACGGGGAGCTCCCTGGCGGTGGTAGCATTAGGGGAAATGTTGGCAGCGTAATTGGAGACATGGGTACTGATGGATATAATAGCTTCCTTAACTCTATGAACAATGCCCAGGCGTATTGGGCGATTCCAGTAGTGGGGGGCGTTGCTCAGTTGAATGCTGCAGGGGACGATGAAAATGAGAATAAATGTATAGCATTGATACCTACTTGTATAGGTAATGAAGAGGCCACGAGCTGTTTAAGCCTATGTCAATACTTAATCGGTACTAATAGTCGAATGTCCAACCAGAAGAACTGATCAAGCGTTATCTATTTGGTTAGAAGTGTATCTTTGTCTCCTCCAAACACTTTCGCCTCGGCAGCACTTCTTTTGTTCCTCCTATTTCAACTTACTTTTGACTTTCCATATGACTAATAAGATCCAATACACGGTTAGAGTAACCGGCCTCATTATCATACCAACTAACTAACTTAACAAAGTCATCTGTCAAAGCAATACCAGCCTTCTTATCAAAGATACTAGAATGTGTATCACCAATGAAGTCACTTGATACAATGTCGTCATCATGAAAGCCTAGTACTCCCTTCATTTCATTCTCGGATGCATCCTTTAGTTTGTCACAGATGGCTTCATATGATGCGCCATTCTTAAGACGAGCAGTAAGATCAACTACTGATACGTTGGCTGTGGGGACACGGAATGCCATACCAGTTAACTTGCCATTTAAGTCGGGAATGACCTTACCGACAGCCTTGGCAGCTCCGGTACCACTTGGGATGATGTTGTAACAAGCAGCACGTCCACCACGCCAATCCTTTTGGGATGGTCCATCAACAGTTTGTTGTGTGGCTGTGACTGCATGAACTGTAGTCATCAATGCTTCCTTTTAATTCCAAACAAGTGTCAAGAAGAGAGGGGATATGGGGATTAGTTTTTGTTTGTAAAAGTACAAAGCTCACATCATATGCACCACAATTCAATCTGTACACACATCTCGATTCAATATCCGCAACAACTTTATAATCCAATACCCAAAATCAAATCAATATCTACTAAACTCACCTTAATACCAAATTCATCATTAACAACCTTTGCCATGGGAGCCAAACAATTAGTAGTACAACTAGCATTCGAAACAACATCCATATCATTCTTATACTCCTCATGATTTACACCCATAACAAACATGGGTGCATCACCACTAGGTGCACTAATAACAACCTTCTTGGCACCGCCTTTCATATGTGCTGATGCTTTTTCGGTCGAGGTGAATACACCGGTGGATTCGATGACGTAATCGGCACCGGCGGAACCCCAGGAGATTTTTGATGGGTCCATTTCACTAAAGATTTGGATGGGCTTACCGTCGATGGTCATTGTTTTAGCATCCTTATCGTGTGATACGGTTTGTCCACATCGTCCGTGTACGGTATCATATTTGTACATGTATTCCACTGTTTATTTATTTAGTTCGATTGTTTTGGAGTTTGAGAAGGATTAGAAAAACGATATGTATGTATGTACAATTTATCATTTAGTAGATATAGGTGTACTTACTGTAATCAACCGAAATGAAAGGATCATTCACTGCAACTATGTTAACATTTGGCTTGTTAGCAGCCGCACGCATAACAAGGCTATAGTTGGTGGCAAGTAGAGAGATAAGTTATGTTGAATGAAAAAAAGTACATAAGATGTGCACAAATTTGTATTGCAATGCAAAACCGACGAGATAAAGTGCTCCGGCAACCTCTCTTCTCATATGAATTAATTCAAACCAATCTGCATATATTTCAAATAGCATTATGTATAATACATACGCCACAGGATGGGCTGGTGCACCATCAACTCAAACTAAATACGTCATTTTTTTTATTGCAATGAAGTAACCTTTACTCAATCGACTGCCGCCGTCACTATTATTGAAGCAACAAATAACTTACCGTCCGATACGCCCAAAGCCGTTGATTCCGATATTGATAGACATGTTGTTAATGTTTAGTAGCCGCTAAGGTGAAAATGAATTGCCGCCGAAGCCGATGAATCTCAGCCACTAAAAAGCCAAAAGCAGGAGTGACTCATTGTACTGTACACGGTTATTATCGTATCAATTCTGACCTGTGTACGAAGTCTCGCCAAAGTCTCTTCTTTTATTCACGAAGGCCGAGATAGGTTTTTAGTTTTTGTGTTTGAACAAGAGTGGTAGTTGATAATACTTTGATTGCAATTAGTTGTGGAACGGATGCAGTATAATAAAGGTACTAATCATCAATATATAATTCTATTCTTCTCAATAGTAGTGGGAGCAATCTCCATCTATTGGGGCTCAGCTACAATAACAATGCACAAACGATATATAACTTACACAACAATTTCTATACTACTACTCTTACCACTAATTATATATCTAAACATTAATACAATCATACGTCTACTAATTATTAAAGCAATACAAAAGAAATATGCATTTACAAGTAGTGGATCACAAATATCTATTGATAGTGTCTCACTTACATTTGGTTGTAGTAGAAATAAAAAGATAGTGAGCAGTAGTGGTACTACTAGTGAGGAAGGAGGAGGGTATACTACTAGATATAGTAGTAGAAGAGAAGAAAGGAGTTGTTGGAATTTAGAATTGATATAGAATTGAATCATATACATATTACCAATTCAGCTTCGTATACTGCTACCACTGCTAATAATAATAAGAAGGAGAAAGATGATGATTATCAAGCTCCCCATTCACTTCACCTCAAAACACTACGCATATCACTCTCGGGGCCATTTGCGGTATTATCATTATTGCAATTACCAATAGCAACTACCAACTTTTTTGGTATGTCATCATCATTACCAAGATTATATTGTAATGGATTAGATTTCTTTATTGGTTTTAGAGTCAGGTCTATTGATAATTTGGAGATTAGTGGTTTGTCTGTATTTTATGTCGAGGATGAAAGAGATAATGGTAACGTTGAGAAGAAGCAATTGGAGGAGATTAAGAGTGGCATGCTTTGGTTGGAACGGGGTAAACGTCAAAAGCAATTTGACTTTATATTACAACCAACATCTCTAAGTTGGTATGAATCTCCAACCAACAAGCAAGTTATATCAGCAATTGAGGAACAAGATGAAGAAATCAATATTGATATGATACTATCGAAACAAAACCAGAATAGAAAGTTTAGGGGACGGATAAAGCTGTTTCCCTCTTCTTCTGTTGAGGTATTAGACGATGATCAACGGTTTGGCATAGAGCTTATATCTGATACTCAATGTCTCATTCTTTATGCTAATTCGACAGAAGAGAGAGATGAATGGATTAATGCACTGAATAGTGCCATTATCGATCTTCGGTATAATTATAATGGTGGCGGAGGAAACGGTAATGCACCCTGGTTTGAAGTGCTAATAGCTGAGTCAAATGCTAGGAAGGTTAGATGGCAGCAGAGGGAGAAGATACAGCGGGAGAGATGGTTACAGAAGTGGCAAACCAATATGAAAGATGAGGACATCGATAACAATGATGAGGATGATGAAGTAGAGAAAGAGGAAGTTGATGAAAATGAATTAAACACTATTATTGAGGAGGATAGTACCTCCGATGACAAGGGTGGTTCATTCCTACTCGGGATAAGAAACGCCCTTGATGGTCAACGTTCTCATGTCAAAACGAAACGGTTCGAGGATTCACTTGAAATACGCATCGGCCGTATGATAATACAACAAGTGGATATATACATTAATGATCGGACACACCTCCATTTAGATACCGAGAATGCTTGGCGGAGTAGTTTCATCGGTTCAAGCAATGAACTAAGGACACATTTACGTCTCAATCTATACCCCAAACTACTTCTGGACAGTAGTGGACATGCAATTAAAACAAGTATTACCGATTATACTGGAAAGAAAGATTATGAATTCGGAGATATCACCAAGGCGGCAGTGGCCAAAGCAGGAGATGCAGTTCTAGAATTCACAGGGAAAGAAGATTACGAATTTGGTGACATAACGAAGAGGGTGGTAAATAACATCGGCGAGGGAGTCAAGGACTTTACTGGCAAGGACGAATACCAATTTGGTGACATTACAAAAACTATTTGGTCGAAGATCAGTCCAAAGAAGCCTAATGATAAAAAGAGATATGAGGTAGAAGATGATGATGGTCGTCAAACAGATGAGCTTTAGATTAGTATGGATTAAGTATCCATTAAGTCAAACTTAGAACATGTCCAATGTATCCTTGCGCCTCTGGCCTTGGTATCTTTTTACTCTTCTTGTGATTTGCTCATATTTTCTCTCTAAAGCTCTTGTGCTTACTCATCCTCTAAGGCATGTATCTCCATCTTGATCGAACACGAGAGTAATAGGAATAAGCCAGTGCTGAAATCGATCTACCATCATCTTCTTTCTTCAGTGTCGCCTCTGATATGCTCAGATATCGAAAACTCTCTTCGACCAATGCCGCTTTATCTTGTTCATTACAGAATCTCATGTTTGCCAAGAGTAAACAGGCCTCAGCACAAATACTAGAATAGGCGATATCCCAGTAAGCGAGCGATCCTAATTCAACCCAATCTTGAAATCCCTCATCCAAGTCGATTCTCGACGCAATATCATCTTGCAAAGAATCAAACCCATCTCCGTCAGAGCTATGGCATTTCAATATGATAATCATCGGAATCGTTAACTGAACAGCAGCAGGGAGTGCAGTTTTCACATCCATTGGTCGAATCACAAACTTGTTATATAACTCAAGCGCTTCCATAGCTTTTTCTTTGCTCTGATCTTTGAAGAAAAGACATATTGGGTACAAAACCTCTGTGAGGCTAATGAACTGTGTCTCTCCAATCTCTGGAAGTACCTCTTCAATGATATAGTCACAGAGTCTTTGTGCTTCTTCCTTTCTATCCAAGTAACACAGCCATGTTATAGACGCTGCCAACATATTACCACAGTGATCACTGACATACTCATCGAGAATAACCTTCGAGTGTAGATGTGCTTTGTATACCAGTTTCATTTCTTCAGTCAAAGCAACAGCTTGTTCGTATCGGCCATGCCTTCGCATTATGTCTGCTTTCATGGCAAGGGCACGGCAGTGGTGGTATTGCTGGAACTCAGTTTCTTGGATAAAGTTCTTGGCCAATTCAATTTCGAATTCTTCCGGTGACTCCCCAAGCTCTGATTGAAACTCATCTCTGTCATGATACAAACCTCCTTTTAACACGGCTATCATTAGACTGTACCCTGGAAACACGGCAGTCCTATCTTTCAGTAACTTCTTGGCAGGTGCCTCTTTGAACACTCTAATCCCTCCCATACACGTCTTGGCAGCCAGTGAACCCGCCCTAACTCCTTCTTCTCCTTTACCAACAGTTAATTGAAATATTCGCCACCATCGCTTGGCACTATTGATCATAACAGAGACTACTACTTGCAAATCCTTTGGTCCCAAAGAGTTTATTTCAGCCGTATTGAAACCTGTCTCCCAATCATAGTCGTCCTCGGCTTTGAATAGATTCAGGATACACTTATCAATCTCTAATGCCTTATCTCGTTGCCCCATCTTTTCGAACATATTGAGTCTTCCGCTGCCTTTAGTCTGCCCGAGTCATATCCGCTACCCACGTCAATGGATGAATATGATCTTGAAAGAGATTTCCACCCAAGGAAATACCGCCAAGGCAAAGTAAAACCCAATACTGCCGCACTCATTAGATACGCATATGCTTCTGGTACTTGATCCCTAACCATTGTAGCTGGAGGTAGAGTGATTACTATGATACAGCTTGATACAAATAGAGATGATACGACCTCATCGAATTCCCTGAATTGATCAGGTATTGCCCCCTCACCGTTAGTATTCAGAACTAATGCGAGTAAGATTGGTAATAAAATCAATATTATCCCAATAATGAGAAAAGAAGGTCTTGTATCTGATTGGCATACATATACACCTTCATGTACTTCTTCACTTTCCGTTCTAACACTTGGTAATGAGAGATTGATGATTGGAGTATGATTTGGGGTATCATTAAAATAAGTGTAACCAACATCGTATCCGTAAATGATGCACTGCCAATCGATTTGTCCTTTCCGCAGCTACTTATGAGTCTCCCTAGCCTTGATATTCTACTCAATGCTTTGATAATTCTCATTCTTATTCTATCTATTGTCGTTGTAGTTTTGTTATTGTCATCTAAGTTGATATCTTCAATTGATGTGGGGTTTGTGCACATACCGATCGTCCATGATCTGGCCATTAAGACATTTCCCATGAATGTAAAACATGTAAAGATTACTGGCTGACGAAGTGCACAGCTAATATCATACTCTGGTAAAGCAAACATGAATGAAGCAAAGGTTGCCATTGCCCCGGCAATTGAGAATAGTGCCAATAGTACCGGCTGATACAACTCCAAAAGTACATTGTTCCTATTCTGATGAAGAGTTGCCGCCACAAACAATTGACTACACCCAAAGATGGCAAGAATAATACCAAATGATACCCGAAATAGCACAATATTGTCAATAGTTTGATCTACACCTCCAATAATAGCCCCGAGAATAAGAATAAGTAGCATAGCCGTCGTTCCTACTACTCGTTGCAATCGTTTTGTTCTAATAAGTCCTTCCTTTGCTTTACTATGATTATGAGTTGAATTTGGTTCCCAAATAAGTGTGGCATCGTAGATTGGATCATTAGTATCATCCACAAGTGTAGCTTCTAGAATTGGTACATCCAAATGTTGTTGCTGTATATTTCCATTATCAATTCCTGTCGAGCAGCTTCCATTTCCTAATTCTACAGAATTTACATTCGCATTCGCATGATCTATATCATTATCTCTCGGCATAGATACCGGAGGTGTTCTTCTAACAGCGGTCTACCCTCACTTTCAATATCTTCTCTAGTTGGTTCATATATTGAATCTCTATTTCTATTTGATGGCACAACAGCTGCGGCTGGCTTTTGATCCATCTTATCCTTTACTCATCAATATCTTTCTCAAATTCAGCATAATTGAATGGTATTGGCGGAGTGATGGTATTGATTGAATCAATACGCTTTTGGTTTTTATCAATTTCATTATTAATATCTTCAATTACTGCAGGAGGTAAGTTTGGACCGTTATTGTCGTCATCTATGTGTTCTATTTTGCATTCCTCATCAGCATCAGATGCAAGGATAGAATTTTCATTGTTGAGGATATCTCTTGTAGTAGTACCGCCGCCATCGTTTTCATTTGAGTTATTATCATCATCGTTTGCAGCATTATCAAGGCAATCTTCTGAGATTATATCATTGGGAGTAGGTGCGTCCATGATGGCTATGCAATACGGCGTAGTCTATGCAGTTTCATCTACTAGAGATAAAATATCCTCTCGATCAAAATAAAAGGTATCTTCCCCTTTAGCATTTTTGCGAATTGGCTTACGATACCTATTAATTATCCTAGCTTTTTATTGTGCAGACACAGCGAGCATACAGCTAATCAGCTTATGTACAGCTAATATATCCAAATTTGACATTAGTGTTCTCGTTTTCTGGGATTGCTATCCCACATTGGTATCCCCGTTGCAAGAATAAAAGTGCGCACGGCCTCTCAATGTTTGGGAAGAGACGCCAGCTACGCTGTGTCTGATGACGCACTCTAGCAGCAGTGGCTATTATCTCTCTGCTTATCATAATAAGAGTACTATGAGATCATTGCGTGCATTACTGATAGGCATGTTATATTGCTGTCAAAAGTTTGTATTCAGTTTTATCACTCCTACTCGACAAAGAACAACATTGGTATCCTCCTCTTCATATCATCGATTTATCTCCTCTTCTACTACTTCTATCCTCATGTCAAGCAACAATAGTGGAGAGAAGGATAAACTATCCATAGCAATATTAGGCGGGGGTATATCTGGTTTATCATGTGCTTCACAATTACTATCACAACACAAGTCAACCTACAAAAATGACTCTTCTTCAAAGTATGAACTCGAAGTAACAATGTTTGATACAGGTAGGCTTCGCCCTGGTGGAAGATGTTCTAGTAGATTACCAAATGATAAACCAGCTGTTGTGCAGAATAGGAGTAGTGGTACATACCATATCAAGCGTCCATGTGATAGTCAGGATATCAACAGCAATAATAGTAATAATAATGATCAAACACAACAAGTTCCATTGAATATACAAAAAGCAATTTATAATTATGGAGATGATATAGCAAAGTTGGGACCTGTTGATCATGCTGCACAGATATTATCATCAAATAATATACCAAACTTTGAAGTACAGTTAGAGAAATGGTTAGACGAGGGAGTTGTTGAAACTTTCCCAGAGGGTAGTGTCTGTGAACTAGTCGGTAATGAGAATGATGAGATGCAATCACTTTCAGAGTTGCAACCTCTCAATGGAGAGAAGATGTACTATGGTAAAGGTGGTATGGGTAACATACCAATTACCATGCGTGACTATTGTTCATCATTTAATGGATATGGTGATGAATACACAGGCCAATCATTCCGACTCAACCAAGATGTCTGGGTTTCTCCATCCAACGGAGTAAAGTATATTGGTAAAGAAAAGGAAACAAATGGTGGCTACCTATGGGAGCTACGAGCTGGTAAAAAGTCATTGGGAAAGTATCATCGATTAGTTATTTCACATAATGGAAAGTGTGCAGATCGTATCATGAGTAGAACACCTGCCAAGGCATTTCATTCATTATTGAGAACTAAGTTTGCTCCGTATGTTCCACAGAATGGAGGGAATCAAATGACATTGAATAGTATATATAGTTTAGTTTTTGCTGTAAAGAGTGAGAAGAGTGATGAGGGTGGAAATGGGGGATTGAGTAGTCCAATTGCCAAGGCATTGTCAAAGCTATCCTCGTCTTTATTGGAAGGTAGTAGCAAGAGAGTATACACGGTCAATATTAAGAATGAACCAAGTCTACGGTTACTATCATGCAACACATTGAAACATCATCATACACAAAGTCAAAACTCGGAATCAGACACAGAAGTATACACATTACTTTCATCTCCAACCTTTGGTAAGAAGTTTAAAGGACCTCAAGAAAACCTTCCGATCGATCTACAGCATAAGGTAACTATCAAGCTGTTAAAGAGTTTAGAAAAGTCATTGAATTTAGAAGAAGGATCGGTTATCAACTCGGTAATTGACGTTAAGGTACAACTATGGGGAGCCGCAGTACCAATGAATACTTGGACAAGTCACGGTATAAGTAAAGACGATGTCGATGGATTCGTATATGACGGGAGAGGAGGAGTTGGAGCCTGTGGAGATTGGATACTAGATCCAAGTGTTGCTGGTGCTTGGGAAAGTGGAAGAAGATTGGCAAATCATTTACTTACTGCTCAAGAGTTAGATAGTAAGCTGTCAGTTGGCCTCCCTGACAAGGTACCGAAAGAAGATAGTGGAAAGTTTGAACCTAGCCGTAGTGCATTAGGTTCGGGAATTGGTACTATTCCTACCTCTTTTAACTCGGCAGAGTTTGTCTTTCCAAAATCAAATCAATCTAATCGACCTAGAGGGGGGCAGGGTAAAGGTGGCAGAGGGAATGGAAGGGGCGGAGGAAGAGGTAGAGGAAGGGGTAGCAATGGGAGAGGCGCAGGCAAAGGACAGGGCAAAGAAGGAAGCAAAGCCTTCTGATAGAACTATATACTCGGTAACATTATAAAGCGTACTTAACTAACATTCATAGGTTTAGAGGGTGCCACAAACATCATTCTACATGGAACCAAGGCAATGGTAGTTCCCAACTACCATATAACATCCCAACCACTCTAACGCATGCGAACAGTACATTCCTTCTGGATATTGTAATCATTTAGGGTACGGTCATCATACAATGTCTTCCCAGCAAAGGTTAGACGCAACCGGTCAGAAGTAATACCCTCTTTATCCTTGATCTTTGTTTTTAGATCCAAAACAGTATCCGTAAGCTTGACATCCAATGTAATACAATTACCTGTCAAAGTTTTGACAAAGATTTGGAATCCATTCTGAACAACTACCTGCTCTTCTTCATCTGCAGATACTTGTTTTTCTTGACAAGCTGCCCTATCAAATACGCACTCCTTACCAAAAATCTCTTTATAATCCTAAAGTATGAGTCATAATATGCAATTAGAGGATAAGTTTATTACAAATGTGCACATGATATGTGAACTGGAAATGCTTTAATAAAACTTACCCTGGCAGTCTTATTGGTCCTCCTTGAAATGGCATCAGCGGAATCTTGACTCTTCAATGCATCGTGATGTACCATCTCTCCCAAGGGCGGGTTAACATCCTTGAAGAACTTGGCATATCCCACAGTATCAAGAATATGAGCATGCCAAAACTCGTCAACTATACCGCCGGGAGATAGCTTAGCCTCCTCATGATCATAGTCTCCATTCATAATCTTCAATGTCATAAACTCACAATACCATTCAGCACATTGATCGGTATTAACGCCTTTGAACAACCTCTTCTTGTCCGCTTCATATACTTGTTTTGCTTTTGCAATAGACTCATGATTGAGCATTGATTGCTTCATCAAGATTGCGGTTGTATTGATAACAGCCTTATCGACATGGACCTTTTGCCGCTTATTGGAAGTGGTGCTTCCGCTGCTAATACTCATCCTCATCCTACTGCGGAGACTCATTGTACTCATTTCAGTTTAGCCACTATTCTGCTCATATACTTGAAGTTCAGTTCACCTCAAAGCTTTAAATCTCTGAAATCTTCACAGATGGTCTAAAGATACACGCACACTTACTCTGCAATCATGCCACATTTAACTACAAGACTTTTGAACATCATACACAGCCTCTTTCAAATCATCATCATCTAAATTCACAGCTCTCATAATAATCATAAAGTATATACGTATCTCATCATACAGTAGATGACATAACCATTCTCGTTCTTGCTTTGAATGAGTCTTCCATCTATATGGCTCTTGTTTGTCTCGTGCACGTTTGATACCTTTAAATGGAGGTATCAATGGCCATTCTTTTACATATGTTTCATTCTTCAAGTCTGTACTATTCCACCACTGTCTTCGATTAAGACTCAGCATGTCATTAACTTTGACCCAATCATCATGTAGATGTTCTGTTCTCATCACTAGTAGTTCTTTATTTGGTGGCATACTCTTGTAGTATTGACGATAATCAAATGTCATATGATTAAACCATGGATGATTTCCTTTATAATAATTCTCCATAATTTGCTGAGTTGTATATGTTGAATCTAAACCAAATGCTATTTGAGCTGCCTGGGTACAATTGATTGGGTTTAGAGTTTTAGTAAAGTTCTTTCGTTTCTCAGTAGAGAGTTGTAATACTTTTGGAGTTTGATCTTTTTGATGTTCTTCATTCCATTCTATAACTGCATGACCCAAGGCAGCTTTAAGGAGGTGAGCTAAACTAGGGAAGCAAGTGTATGTCTGTGATTGTTTACTTAACATAAACGAACGTTGTTTTGATTTTATTGGCTTGTTCATTGGATGATTGAATGCAAATGCACTTTGAAATCTTGTTATTGGATTACGAACTGTAGTTAATATAGTTGTATACTGATTCTGTTTCTCCTGCGGAATGTACTGCATATGAAAGTACTCTTCTGTTCTATACGATGCGATAGTTTCATTTGTTATCCAATCCTTTGTTCCGCGGAATTGGCAAAGCCGATGCATGTTTATCTTTTTAAAACATCCATTTCGTAAATGTATTGATATTGTCGATCCGCCAGTCTTCCCTAAATGTAAGAATGCTATCCGTCTATTTGCATTTTTGTTTTCCAACTTTGATAGTTGTTCTGTAATATTGTAATCCTTGGCTAGTATATCATTAACATCTTGTTGTTGTGTGGTTTGTTGTTGTTCATATGATGTGTTACTTTTATTCTCAAATATATCAACAATAGACGTTGCCTCTTGTTTCATTTCTTTGTTGAACAATACAGCTGCATTATCAATCTCCTTCTTTAACAATCTAATCTCAGTTTGTAGACGCTGACGTTCCTTATTCCATTGCAACTCCTTCTCTCTGCTATCATAAGGGGTATCATTATGTGGTGTATTGCAATTTGTGTTTATACTAACAACAGCCCATGTATGGAGCTGTGTATATACTATAAGCAGCAAAGAACATGATATGACGGTAAACCATGCATACGATCGACACGTTGACGATGATCGGGGCTTTTTCATCATCTAATTGAAAGTATTATATATATATCAACTTTGGATTGTTGTCAATCAATCGTCTCTAGTGGATATACATAGCCCCTCTTTAGTATATTGCATGTTAAGATCAGTAGTAGTAGAACAATCGGCCGAAAGTATCGCCTCAAGAGGGCAGTCTAGTGCACCTTGAAAAAATGTTTTTGGCGATACAATTCCGTGACTAAAATCGCTGTGTGAACTTCACATAAGCTAAAAAGTGTAATACAAACTAATTGACTCTAATTGACTTCAGTATTCCTCTCTCTATTGATAAACAACAATGAGTACTTCCGTCAGTAGTATGAGAAGTAGTGGTGGCGCGGCGGCGGAAGGCCTGTCTTCGAAGAAACAAAAGGTATCAAATAATGATGCTGAAACATTGAAACTAAAAATGATACAACATGATTCGATTGCCAAAGCAAAGAAGGTATTAGTATCGAGCAATACTTCTTCGGTATATCCCGATAATATTGATGAAATGTATTGTGAATTCATGACGTTGAAGATTATGAATGAAGACTACGATGCATCAAAATCTCAACTTTCACCGGGCGGTACAGTCGATGAATTTTGGCATACTCACGTCCTTGACACTGCCGGGTATGCTAGCTTCTTCTGGGATATTAATGATGGTGATATGGTACATCATGATGTATTAAAAAGTTTAGATTCTGATGAGTTGATTGATGAGCGTCAAGAGAAGACGCGTAGCGTAAGTTTTCATTTGGTATATATTGTAATTTTGTCTATCTTTTTTTGTGTGTATATATTATAATATGAATGGTATGACGGTCTCATGTTGGTTTAGGTTTACAAAGAAACCTTTGGGAAGGAGTGCAATGGGTTAAGTGGTATTAGTGTGAAGAAAGAAGAACAAGTGTGCCCAAAGGTCAGTGTAAAAGAAGAACAAGTGGGGGATCAGATAGCTCCTCCCTTTATAATCATCGTCAAAACTTTGACGGATAAGACTTTCACATTTAAGGTCTCACGGATACTGTTTGGAGTGTAAAATTAAAGCTCGGGGATGCGTTGGATATCCCTGCTGATCGACTAGCACCCCTTCTCTTTGCGGGGTTACGATTGGAAAATGGACGTACTATTTCAGATTACAATATCAAGGAGGGGTATACTCTACACTTGGTTCCTTCGTTTCGGGGGTGTTAGATGGGTGTATATGTATATTGATCTAACTCTAATTCACCTGCATATTAACTCTACGTATATCTTTTAGGTGTACAAGGAATTCTTTGGGGGGAAGGAGTGTTCATTTCTAGATGTGAGGCAGGGAGAGGAGGATGAGAAGCAGGAGCAAAAAGAGAATCAGAAGCAGGCAGTCAATCCTTCCTTTGGAATCTTCGTTAAAACCTTGACGGGTAAGACCATCAAATTGAATGACGTTAAGCTTACGGATACTGTTTGGGATCTCAAAATGATAATCTGGGATATGGAGCGTGTCCCTGCTGACCAGCAACATCTGATCTTTGCGGGGAAAGAATTGGTTGATGGATTTACTCTCAACGATTACAATATCCAGAAGGAATGTACCGTTCACATGCGTATTTGTTTACGGGGCTGTTAGATGGTAGTTTTGGATGGTGGATGGTGGCATTATGCAGGCATTGGATGTACCGATGCTTTATTTCAAAACCAATCCACCGAGTTTACAATAAACTATCCCCCGTTTGGAAGTAGAGTAGTATAACCGCAGTTTTGTACATATAGCTATTGTGGTATAGAAAACATATGCATATACCTAATAAACCTTTCTCTAAGAGTTAATGTAGATCTAGACAGATAGGGGAGGTTCATATCCTCAAGACATTCTCTGCTCTCCCCCACAACAACACACTTCACTCACTAGAAACTATTCTCATCATTCTTATTCTTTATACCCAAATCAACTAAATGATCCACATCCAATAAACCTTGTAAATCCTCTACCAACAACGCTCTTCGCTGAGGACCATTGACTTGATTATCAACCTTATACAACTCCCCAATGGTTACATAATCATCCGAGGCAATTAGCTGTTGATAACGTTTACTACCATCGACACTCTCATCTACTGCTAAAAGATGCATCATTACTACATTATCACGTAACTGTTGCTCACCATCGTCATTCATACTAGTTGCGGCATACATACCATGTGATAAATCAATAGATGAATGTTTATTCTGCATAACATATGGATCATACAATAATTTACTACTAATTGCATGTTGCTGTCCAAGTGAAACACCATCAACTAATAAATCAGTACGTAATAAATCTAAAAATGTTTCTTTTTCTTCATTCATATGTTCACGATTATCGGCTTTTGCAAATTCTATATCGATTGCTAATAGGTCATTAAGTAATGTTGTTGTGGGTGAGGAGCGACCTGATGTGATATCAACTTGCTGATCTAATGCTAGTAAATCGAGTAGCAGTGTGGCTTCGTCATCTTTAACATCTGACTTGTGTTGGGAGAAGGGATCGTATAGTATGGTGGCCGCCATTGTTGCAATTGTTGTGTTAAAGAGAGTAGAGTTATTAGTACCAAATTTGTTCCTCACCGTAATATTGTATCTGTATTGTCAACAAGATATCGTATTTGAAAGACGGGTGTACGATATCTAACTTTATTTTAGCACGGCACAGCACTATCGTACGAGCATATGCGTGATGTATAAGCAAAGGACTTTAGTTCTCATGCAACACAGCATAACATAAACAACAATATACATACTAAAGATCGCAATGTTTAGACTCCTGTTAATAGCGGCCATTTTGATAGTCAATACAATATCTACTACATGCCGCGCTGACGACAATAAAAATGACAAAGATGATGATATCCTATCGACCAATCTAATTAAGTGGCTTCGTGATAATGGTGCTTATATCAATGATAAACTTGTTGTCAAATACAACGGAGTATATCGTGGTATATATGCTACACAAGATATGGAAGTTGGTGAACAATTATCTTCTATACCCTCTAAACTAATAATACAACCTACCGAGGAGTTGATGGATGAGGAGGATACCACAATATATCCACATTGCAATACAATCAAACAAGTAATGAAAGCACTTAGTACCAATGATAACAATACTAATCCATATGGTGAATATCTAAAAGCACAACCAATAGGATATCTACCAACATTCTGGTCTGACTCGGCCAAAGAACTCCTAATCACAATGCTCAAAAGTACACAAAAAGAATATCAAACAGATTTAGTATATTATGGATTAGAATATGATGAATTACCCCCACACGGTATACAATACAAGTTAGATGAAATACAATACGAATGCAATACAGATGATGATATGATGAATAATCCAATATACAAACAGGCAGCAATGTTAGTTACCGCTCGTGGTGATTATGAATATATGATACCATATTATGATATGTTTAATCATAATAATGCAAATTATAATATACATCATGATTATACATTAGATGAAACTCCAGAGAATAGAGGATTTACAGTTAGTAAACCTATCAAGGCTGGTGAAGAGTTATTTAATGCATATAATAGATGTAATATATGTAATGATAGATTAGATTGGTATGGAACACCGGAGATGTGGCTAGAGTATGGTTTTGTTGAATCTATACCACAACGGTGGTTGTTTGACTTTGCTAGAGTGAAGTTTGAATTAGAATGGAAGGACGGAGATGAGAGTACAGGAGAAGTGGCTGTTAACTTCCTCGTGCCCATGTCATCAAAGGGTAAGCTTTTACTACAAGAAGAGCTCATTCGTTTGGATACCTTTGCTACAGTGCATAGACATAAGAGTTATCAAGAATATATAGACATGTCTCAGTTTGAATGGGAGTCACTATGGCAGTACTATGATGCCTTGCATAATGCCTTGACACTTGCAACTACTGAGAGTGATGTATCTTTATCTGACGAGGTCTGGAAACTTGGTCATGATTGGTGGGTCCAAGACGGTACACTCAAAGAGGAGGATAGCGATGAGCATTATGTGCTTCGTACTAAAAGTTCTACAAATGATGAGCTTTGATGATAATGTCATGATTACGAGTTGGTTAGGGTTAATGAACATTTTGTGAATGAGATGGCGGTAAGATTTATTTGTCTAAAAGCCTGACTAGCTTGAAGTTAAACTTCAACTTATACACTTATTGCTCTCACAATAGCTCTCATATTGCTATTGAGATAATAGAACTACGACTATGCCATTTACCATACTCCAGCTTAGATAAAGAACGACACTATTATATTAAGATGAAAGACGACGACGAGACATTTCGAGTTAGAACAATCCCTGACAAGCCGCCGCAGCCGAAAGAGACAGACATTAGCAAGATGAATGAAGATGATCTCGAGCAGCTCAAACGAAATGATCCATTTCTCTACAACTCAATTCCATCCATAAACAAAGCTAAACTTACCAACGAGACAGTCGACCATTCTAAAGTAATCCGAGATGCTGTTTCACAGCCATCGAGTGCTGTGGTATCCAGGAAATCAAGAGTATCAACGGAATCTGCTGCCTCTGTCATGGTAGATGAATATCTAAGTCGGTAGCTGTAACCTCTCAACAGTAAATAGTAGTTCAATGATCACAGGTGAAAGTAGCAGCAGAATGTTGTGTATGATTAGTGTACATATTAGGTTTAGGCGCAGCTAGGAGATAAAGATACACCGACAACCGCAATTTATATATATCAGTTTTGTTATGTACTTACATGTAAGAGAGTAAGAGTAAGAGTTTATGCTATGTTGAGTAGATAGATGAAGGATGAGTGAAGGTAAAGATATTAGAGACAAAGATAGTAGTCATACCACTCTCTCGCTATTAAAGTTATGTAAAAAGATAATATCAAACTCACTCAGATGTACTATCTCGGTCAACTTGTACAAGTACTTCATAGTCATAAGAGGATAACCACACTCACACCATGTTCTTTTATGCAATCATTTAACTTTATGCTAGAGATCTCTGTTATATTATATTACTTATCCTCGTCTTCTCTCACTGTTAACCCCCACCGACATAGACCTACTTCTTTCTTCGGAAGAGCTTGTTCCACGTATTCTTGACAACCCGAATAACAGCTGTTCTTTGTTTCTCTTTGTAGTACTTTGGTAATTCAACTGATTCCTTCTTCACCCTATCGGTACTTTCATCATCAAACACTTTGGCCGGTTTAGGAGGTGAATACGTCTCCCTGGCCAAAGCATCAAGACGCTTCTTCATCTTCATATTGTCGTTAAGTAATGATACTTCGACCTCTCTACTTCGTCTTAGCTCCTCCTGCATTCGTTTAACTTTCTCATATTCCATGTTTGTACTCTGAACAGTAGGAACCTTGACCACTGGTGGCGGTGAATTGGGTTGATCTTGTAATGATTTAACTTCTCTCTCAAGATCGTGTATGGTAGCACTCATTTCAGCCTCTAGATTTCTCATATCGGCAATGTTCTGTTTGGCAAGTTTATCTTCAGTTTCCTTCAATTGTCGGTCATGGATTTGGTATACATCCTTGCCACGTTGTATCTCTTCATTCAACCGCTTAGTGAGTTGATCCTTGTCACGCCTCAAATCAATCATCTCTGCGGACAGCTTTGCTACTGAATCCTCCAACTCCTTGAGGGATTGATTCTTGTCTTTCATTCGTTCCTTGGCCTTCATTTGAGCATCTTCCATGGCAGACTTTAGTTCTTCAATCTCCTTCTCAAGAGCTTCGTTGCCACTTCTACTTGATTGTTCTGGTGGTGGTGCTTGTTGTTGTCCCTTGCTTAATTCGTCAAGTTGCTCCTGCATTTGTGCCATTGACTGATTCTTCTCTTTCAAATCATCCTGTAGTTGTACAATCATACCATTTGCTTGAGCTTTCCATGAGACTGACTTGTTTTGTACCTCGTTCAGCTTGGTCCTAAGGACTGACACATCATCAGTTTCCGATTTCTTATTCTCTACTACAACTTGCTTTCGTGATGCAGTATCCTCGAGTTCTTGCCTCAGCTTCTCAATTTGACTCTGCTTTGTGGACACATTCTGACCAGATAGGAGAAGTTGCTGAGATAGGAACTTAGACTTATCCTCATACGTTGCCATGAGTGATTTGTATTCCTCATTTGACTTGGTAATATCCTCAAGAAGGGATGTCAAACGATCAACTTCCTCAGATGTATTGGAGGCGCCAGAAGTAACTTGATTAAGCTTTTGAATCTTCTTGTCAAGGGTACTAGCACGTCCCTTTTGACTATTGTAATCAGTAGTCATCTTGGTCAATTGACGCGTTGTATCGTCCAACGAGGCCTTGGTAGTACGGATCTCATCATACTTTTCAGCAAGCTCCCTATCTAGCTGAGCAATACGGGTATCCTTCTCGGACAAAGCACTGGCCACTCGACTCTTCTCATCAACTAACGAGTCCTTCGTCTTGCTAATAAGTTCTTCAAGCTCAGCCTTCTTTTGTTGTTGTGATGTAGTCTCGGCGTTGGCTTCCGATAGCTGAGCCTTGTACGTCTCGACCTCCTTCCTTAGAATAGACTCAACTTTATCAAAGTTACCAGCATTAATTTGAGCTCGTTTCAATTCATCTTGCAACTCAGATACATTCACTTTAAGGCCGGCATTGATACTCTTCTCCTTCTCTACTTCAGTTATCAACTCCTCGATACGTGATTCTAATTCAACAATCCTCTTCTTGGCGGTCTCTAATTCAACCTCGAGTTGTACTATTCGTCTCTCCTTCTCGGCTGCCTCGGCTTCATAAGTCTTGATACTGTCTTCATATGATTCGGTGTTAGATTTCAATTCGGCTTGGAGTTCTTCAAATGATTTGGATAAGAACCTGGTACAATAGGGAGTATAAGAGATAAGTAATGTGGCTCGTGAGCACAAGATGTGATCAAAAAGATACACAACAAATAAAGTACCCAAACTTACATAATCTCTGCCAACAACTGCTCCCTCTCCTCTTTTATAGCCTCGGCCTCCTTGACTGTACCTCTCATACCCTCAATCTCACCCTCCCTCTCCTTCAATTCACCTTTTAATGCATCAATCTCTCCATTTAACTTGCCCCGCAATTCCTTCATTGCTACACTCTTCTCCTTTTCGGCATACCGTTCTACACGACGCTTCTTTTGATTAGCAGTACGTAATGCTACACGTAACTGACCAATCTTCTTTGACTTTTTAGATAACAATCGTTCATACTCATCACTTAATGTTTGTAGATTGGCCTTGGAACGTTCCTTTTCTTCATCCTTGGTTGTTTGTATGACTTGTTCGAGATCTGATTGTGTATTGTTAACACCATCTTGGAGCTCGTCGATAGTCTTTTGCATATTGACAACCCGTGTTGTAAATGTATCTAATTGATTTGCCTTGTTGGTACATTCATCCTTCCATCGTTGTGCTTCTGCTTGATATTCATTCATCTGTTCGGTAGTATTAGATAGTAATGTTTCTAACGCTGATATCTCTTGTTGTGACTTGTCAAGTTTGGCTGACATGTCCTTAGTTTGTGAATCGATTGTACCTTGAAAGTCTGTATAGGTTTTCACCGCAAAGAAGTAGTCGGCAGCTACACGTTCTTTAGCCTCTACTGTCTCCTCCAATTTGACCTTACCATCTTTTAATTCTTGTTCCATATCACGTGTCTGTTTCTCCAATGAACTAATCTTATCTTTTGCCTCTTTTAATTGTCGGGCATACCGTTCCTTTAATGAGGCAGTCTCAGCCTCAATCTCATTATTAATCTCACTACGCTTGGTACGTTTGGCACGTTGTAATTCCCGTTCAACATCATTAACCTTCTTCCGTAATCTGCCCAAATCTTTCCGTTGATTAGTTAATGTTGTTTGCATTTGACGATTAATTTCGGATAAGTTCTCATTGGCAGTGTCTGAATTGTTGTCAATTTCTTGCTGTGTGGGTGGCATGGGTGGTGGTTTGGGAATGAGTGCTTTTGCCGCCGCGAACATACTCTCGAATGATGGTGCTTCATTTATAGCAGATAGGACAGGATTCGTATCATCATCAGGGACCGCCTCGTCTTTCTTCTCCATTTCTTCCTTATCACTATCGATCGGTGTCTCTTCCCTTACCTCAACATCATCACTTTGCTGCTTTAGTATCGGATCAACAAGTGCAACCCCATCTTTGCTATAAACCATGGTAGATGAAGAAGAAGTGACATTAATACTCTCATATTGATTCATTGCCTTCTCTCCGGGCGTCAATACCTTCTCCATGACAGCAGCAGGTGATTCATCTTCGTCATCCTCTTCTTCTAATGTTGCTTGAAATAAAGCCCGTGCCTCATCTTCTTCATCACCATCGTCGACTGGTGGTTCAACAATCAGTTCGTCTTCCACATTGTCATCAACTACAGCTGCTACTAGTGGCACGTCGCCAATCTCTTCTACCTCGGAAAGAAGAGCAGACTCAACAATATCTTCCGTGTCGTCAACAACAGCACCTAAAGATGCCGCCGCCGCAGCGGTAGTTAACTTGACTAAATCACTAGTAACCTCATCCTTATCCAATATTAAATCATCCTCATCCCCCAGCCCATCATCATTACTCCATGGTAGAAATTTATTAAATTCTGGTTCTTTATTAGATGTGTATGTTGGGTCGAAGTTATCTGTTCGGCCTAGGGACCATGGTAGATATTTAGATTGTTCCCATGGTGTTTCACTCTGTTTCTGTTTTATTAGTTGAGTGTAGTCTTCTTTGATTGACCGTGTTGGAGATAGTGTAGCTATCGTATCCTCCACGACAGCAGGTATTGTGTCAACTATATCCTCGGTAATGTCATCCGCTATTGTCTCCTCGTCAACAGTATCCACAACCTCTTCTCCTTGTAGCTCATCAATTAATTCTTGTGATACATCTTTCTTCTCATCCTCGTCTTTTATCTCTTCAACCTTCTCCAAATTATCCATAACATCAACTTCCGTCGTCTTACTCTCATCAGTCACCTTCATACGTACATCTCTCAATCGTTGTAAGTTCAATTCAGCAGCACGTGCCTTCAATCTTTCCCTACGTTTATCTGTATTTATTGATACCTGTACTGCCTCGTTGATATCTACCCTACCACTACTACTTTCACTATTAACTTTCTCTTCTATCTTTTTCTCATCCTTATTAACATTTATGGTGGGGATAGAGACAGCAGGTAGTTGTTTGGAAGAAGAGAGTAGGGAACCTTCACGTAATTGACGTAAGGTTGGTGGCTTTTCAATTAACATGTTTGCTATATTATCAATTGTATTTTCGGATATATCCTCTTGTACAACTAGTTCATTGTAATATGCATCTTGTACGTCACTTGTATCTTCTGGAGTTGTACTTTCATCTGAAACAGATTGTTGTTCAGATTTAGATGATTGATTAGAGTTGGAATTAAAGTTTTGTCGTATCTTATCAATATCTTCATTGCTCATTATACTACCATCATCATTAACACCATTACTACTACTATTAATATCTTCTCTAGTGTCGTTACTGGTATCAACAATACTCAATCTCTTCTTACTATTATCATTACCATCCTTGTTATTGTTCTCATCTGATTTAGTAGTAGTAGGTTTCTTATTTAACAATATAGGCCATTCAACTTCATTACCGGGTGCTGCCTCATTATCAAAGTTTAAACCAAGCGGCGGCTTGTTAGCACTACTATCTGATGTATTACTATCTGATGATTTATCATCTTGTGATGGTGGAGGTTTAGTTATTGCGTATAGCTTAGTTGTTCTTGAGTTTTGAGACATAAAGTTACCATACTTATGATTTTGATAATTATTGGTATAGGTGAAAGATTGTGTGGTTGTTAGTAGTGATGATAGAGAACTGACACTTATTATTAGGGTTGCTAGATTGTATATAATCATTGTCTATACTGTATTGGTATTGTATTGGGGGTACTAATAATCAGGCATGCGATATGTGGTTATCTTTTTAGAGGGTGCACCTAACTTATATGTAAGTTTTTGTTGCAATGATTTTTTATGCTCGACTCAGAAATTGATGAAACTCGTTGCGCCATATACAAAGCACTCCTCTTTAACTACTATACCGATATACCAAGTGGTTTGATATTGTTAAACACGTTGTATTGGGGGTGTTTAGACGCAAATAGCTAGGTTTATTTTTGAAAGAAACTAAAATCGTACTCAAGTTTCCAAAAATACGGTATTGTTTCTTGTACGGTCTACTTCTTGTGGGTGTGGATATCTAATTTGATAGAGGTTACCTAATAAACCAAACCAGTAATTGATACATTTTATATAACATTATAGCTCGTCAGGCTCTTTCAATTGGTTGGTTGTCTCGTAGGGTGGCGGCATCATCAACTTTGAAATTGGCATTATCAAAATTTTGTGAACACATCTTGTGCACACATATTTGTGTATTCTACCTGGCATCCTAGCACGAGCTTGTCGCTACTACACATAGTTAACTTAGAAGTAGCTCTATGCGTGGTGTATATCTTGTGTTGTAAAGCCTATCTAAAACTGTTATTGGAATTGGAGTTTTCAATTTGTACTCTCTAAATCAACCTCAACATTGTCTCTTCCCCCGACCAAAAATTAAAGCATCCCGACACATTCGTTTGTGCTTGGACCAATCTTGTTCCTGACAGTCAATACAACAATACTGGGCAATTCTGCAGCTGTTACATATCATTAGATCCTTCCTCTCCTTCTTCTTCTTGCATCCATAACACATTCCTACTTTGGGTAGCTTCTTCGCTTGTTTGTGCATATCATTCAGGCAGGAACAGCTGATACGCTTCTTTAGAAATCTAACAACGTCTCTCTCATTACCGTCGATCAAGTCTCGTGTCTTTGGCCCTATTATATAACCTTCTTGTACCCAACCAATCTTTTCAATTTCAAAGATGAGTAGAGCAATAGCGGTTGATATTTCAGTGCTAAGCTCCTTTCCATCAGTTAGAATGCATGTAGCAAAGCTGACAAGGAATGCCAGGCCATACTCTCTATCTCTTTTATTGGTAAACAAATCAAAGATTCTGTTTTTCTTGTGAGTCTCTTTGACGTGACAGAAGATTGTGAAGGGATCAGTCGATGGGAATGATCTTATAACCTTTTCAAATTCATTGATGAAAGGTATACAATTAGATGATGTCGACTTTAGAAGGCCGTGGTAACAGACGCCATTTTCATTTGTCAAAAGTCTACTTTCTTTTTGTGACGCCTTTCTTGCTTTGCCTTTAGCGCGCTTGCGTGACGGCATTGCAATGACGTAGTTTCGGCTATCAGCTGCCTATTAATAACCGCTCTATTTTGTCTACACTACTACTATAGTCGAACCCCGTCTCATTTGTTCATGATGGGTTGAAATGTGGTGTTCGGGAGAGAAAATGCATAGACGTAGGTACCTATCTGTACCTATATTTTCATCTCTAGATACGATACCTCGTCAATCTAGCATTTTTATTTGGATATCACAATTTCGTATTGCATGCAATGGCCATAGGTAGGTATTGTAATCTACTCTCCATATTCTTCTCCCCATATATTAGAGTTCTTATTAGTTGATGTGCGTTGAAATTCTCTGCCTCTGATGTATACTAACTAAATCAGCCGAAGAAGATATAACACCGCGTATGCCAGTATAAAATGTGATAGTATAGAAACGAATGCAATTAATGGTAGACCATCAATGGTCTCTACTCGAGTCCATCGATTCTGTAATACAACATCACTAAGCAACTTCATGATGATTAAAAAGTTATGATGGCATAGCTTTCATTGAGGAAACTCCTTAATTAGGGAGACAACACCTCTCAAATTTTGAGATTATTACTGCCAATTGTGTAATAACAAACAAATAAGCGAGCACTCGACGACATACACTATTGCAACATAGATAGTCTTATATTATAGTCATGAAGTTCTACACTCAATTTGTATTTCTCCTCTCCATCGGCGGTGGTGTAAATGCTCGTCAGTCTCGCCATCGTCGTCATCTTGATACCATCGTTGATGGAGATGAACAAGATGCATCGATGTCATATGATTTATCTACTACATCGATGTCGTATGTTCTATGGGCAGGAAGGGGAGGTAGTAAGTCGTCCAAGGTTCCTACCTCCGCTCCTACTCCAATGGTAAGTTCTCATATGTTACACAAAGTATCTTTTGCAATATCAAAAGTATCTTTGCAAAAAGTATCTAATCAAATGTTGCGTGTGTACTCCACCTTATATCATTGTATCCAATAACAGCCTGGCGAATGTGGATCTACAATCACAGAAGATTTTACACTCGATAAAGATCTTCTTGATTGTGATTGTCTCCCCATTGATGGTAATGAGTTCGGATATGCTTTGAGGGTTGCCGGTCGCGGCGTTACATTAAATTTAAATGGATATACTGTGAAGTGTCCTTCTGGTTTTGGTCAGAGTTGTGGTGCTTTCAGTTCTGAGTGTGATTCTGTCATACAAGTAGATGGTACTGGTAATATTGTACAGGGACCGGGACTTGGTAAGTTGTGTTGTCCTATGTATTGATTTACACATGCCTGTTTACTTAATCTCAAATCTTATTCTAGTTTTAAAAGCGGTACGGACTTTACTAATGGTAATGGTAATGGTATTAAACTCGTTGGGGAGGGATCTCATATGGTAGATAATGTTAGTGTTGGACCAATTGGTGAGATGATTGAACTCTGACTCTGACTCTGTTATTTTTGCTTTGTCATTAAACTCAAATCTCATCTCTATTATCATACTGTGTTTTGTCTTTGTAATCTAAAAGAAAATGGCGGAATAGAAGTCAGGTCATCAGGCAATGTTGTCAGTAATTCTTTTATCTCGGAAAGTAGTTCTTCAGGAATAAGAATCACGAATGATAGGAATATCATTCGAGGTAATACAATTGTTGACATTAGTGGCAAAGGGATTATTGTCGATCAGTTTACCGGTCTAAGTGATACACAAGTCCTCGATAACAGGGTATTCTCTTCATCAGAAGAAGGGATATTCAATTTCTTTCCTCTTCGTACCATCATAAGAGGTAATATAATCAATGGAAACGCTAAGTCAGGGATCAATGATTTTACTGGTGATGATACTATTATCGATTCCAACACGGTAACAAACAATGGAGCTGATGGTGGTTCGTTTGTTGGTGGTATTGTCTTGGGATCTCTAGGTGGAACCACTGTTACTGTAACCAATAATGTTGCAGTAGGGAATGACGTAAATGGTACCATTGTCAACTTTCTCAATGTCAGAGACGGAGTCAATGCCATCGTGGCCGGAAATATCTTTGAAACACAGCAGTAAGTGTAGATGTAGACAGATCAATGGAGAGATAAGGAGCAATGGAATCATCAATTTGGTTTATGAAGTAGAGTAAAGTTTTAACTTGATAAATAGATGGTTAATGTGTGGTTATCTTCCTATGACGTGACGAGATTATGTTCAAGCACATCAAATGGTCGTGTTACCACAAGCACGAGAGGACAATAGAGACTGAGCATTGATTTATTCTACTTTAATAGGTACTCAGAAACATTTAGAGGAGATACGAAACAAGGCACAAGTATCCATGATGTGTGTACGGTAGTGATTATCTTATTGTTCTACATTTCATCTTCTTAGCAGTTCACAAATAATCTAGCAGATATCCTAATAATGTACCATCTGATAGGGGTTTGATATCTTGACTTTCTATTCACATGATACATCATCTACGATCGTTTGTTGGCCCTATATCCATATCACTTCTTTAGTAAACTCTGAAGCTTGGACTCCTTCTTCTCAGGAAACAGGGACGTATGACGACTACTATTAGCAAAGGCCTTCTGCTGAGATAGAGTAGGTTTTACCTCGCTGTTAAGAATCTTGGTGAGGCTCGACTCTTTCTTGCCATCGACACTTGGTGGAGCTGTATTCTTATATATCTTTGCAACAGCATCATTAGCAATACGGGCTGATAGGAGTGCCCGTTGGAAGGCACACTTGGCCTTAGATGCAGCAACCTTCACCTTTTCATTATCAGTAGCCACCGGAAGAGGAGGAGAAGATTCGGTACTAGACTTAGCCCCCATCTCTCCTAGTTTTGAATAGGCAGATTCCACCGACTCTGAAGTACTTGACTTTTCTTGTACAGTTGCTGATGCCAACACATCTTCTTTCATGGCTTGTTGTCTCTCTTCTTTTGATGGAGCTTTAAGTCGATTAGCCATATCACCTAATCTCGTCGTAGACTTTCTATCTCCACTAACTGGTATTCCCTTAGGAATGAGACCAGAGAGACCCTTCCTCTTGGCTACAGCAACAGGCTTTGGCTTGGGAATAGAAGAGCTTGCTACCTTCTTGGGTTGAGGAGCGGCTGCCTGCCCGGATTGAGGGAAGCGCTTTGATGCTCGTTGAGGAAGGAGATCTGTTAGGGATACATCCGTCTTCTTGACCTGTGATTCAGGGGCAGCTTGAGATGACTTCTTCTCGGATTCGCCAGACTGTGGAAAGCGCTTGGATTGTTTTGGGGGAGCAAGATTGGTCAACTTATTACCTTCCTGAGCTGTGGTCTGAGAACCAGACGTAACCTGGGCACTATTGTCTCTCTTGGGGAAATGATTGGTAGTAGTATCGGATGCAAGATTTGTCAACTTGCTACCGACCTTAGTCGATGCTTGTGATGAAGGGACAGCATGAGCTGCTTTCCTCTTGACAAACTGCTGGTTGGACTCGTCTTTCGCAACAAGGTCGGCCAATCGATTCTTCTTGACTGGTTGAGATGCTTGAGACGACGGTGGATTGGCAGCGTCCCTCTTGGGAAAGCTGCCAGTCGAACCATCCGATGCCTATTCGATAAGAACAATATGATGAAAGGTAGTGTAAGACATGCATGTCACCAGAGAATTGAAAGAGCATTAATCATTCTCAATGCTTACCAAAAGTTCAGTCAACTTGTTAACAGCGGGAGGAGAAGCAGATGCCTGAGATGACGGAGGTGACACACCCTTCCTAAAAGGGAACGACGCTTTATTGGGAACATCGACGAGGTCTGACATCTTGCTACCAACTGGATCAGATGCTTGGGACGATGGAGGTGATGCGCTCTTCCTGGCAGGGAATGACTCTTCACTTGATTCTTTAATAAGACTAGTCAATGGATTCTTACGATTGGATTCACCTAGAATAGTACTTGCAGGTGAGTCTACCTGCTGAGCTGGAGCTCCTTGTCTTCTTGTCGAAGCTTGAGATGATGGAGGCTCCACCTTCTTCCTCTCAGGAAATGCTTGGCTTGAATTATCAGTACCTTGTTCTTTGATAAGGCTAGTCAATGGGTTCTTAGTTGCGGCTCGTGATGGAGGTTGTACAGTTGCTTGCCTTGACTTGTTCAGCAATTCACTCAGAGCATTATTACCCCTGGTTCGACCAGATTCGGTGGTAGTTTGAGTCTGGCTCTTACGAACGGGGAAGCTACTATCTCTTCCCGTGGGCTTAGCCAACTGTTTTAGGGTACTACCACTAGCCATGACTTGCGGTGACGGAGCTGGAGTAGTAACCTTCTTTTGTGGAGTATTCGTCATGGCTGGCTTACCAAATCCTTTAGGTTTGGATCGAGCCTCGGCCTGTACTGATTCAATCTTCTTCTCGGCCGCTTGGTTCTTGGCCTCCAACTCGTCTGCTTCAGCTTTGGCCTTTGCCATATTATCTGCATGTTGCTTGGCTCTCTGAGCATCAGCATCCGCCTTTGCCTTGGTCTCATCTTTCTTAAGTGTTGCCTGGGCAGCCTGGGCATCTGCTACAGCTGACTGTTGCATCTTGAGTTCACTCTTCAATCTTGACACGGCTTCCTCGGAGTTCTTACGGAGCTGATCCAGCTCAGCCTGCATTTGAGATTCAATAGATGCCTTCTCATCAAGTGCTTTCTTCTGAAGCTCGGTAACCAATGTATCCATACGCTTGAGCTCATTCTCCTTCGCCTGAACAGCAGCATCGGCTTCTTTACGAACGGTATTGATATCGTTCGTAAGCTGTTCAACCAGTTGAGTTTTGGCACGAACAGATTCTTCCATGGATGCTAGTTCAGCCGACTTGTCCTTAACGGCAGCATCTCTAGCCTTTGTCTCTTGGAGAATCTGAACCTTAAGATCAGCTACCTCGTCAGACTTGGCTTTGATAGCCTGGAGTAGATGGGGAGAGGAAACGAGAGAGATGTCAATACAGTGTATGAACATATCTTATGCACAAATATATAGATCATATCATGTAAACGAGACAAGATAGGATGGTGCTTACCTGATCAGCAGTCATCTTCACAGTAGAGATCTTGTTCTTAAGTTCAAAGTTTGATGCTGACAATTCCTTCTCAACAGCATCACGCTCATTCTGAGCCTCATCCTTGAGCTTGGTTAAGCTATTCAAATCGTCACGCATCGTAGCGAGTAGAGCATCACGTTCTTTCAGAGCTGACTCGTTCCTTGAGGTACTACCAGCCAATTCCTTCTCAAGCTGAGCAATCTTGGCACTCATTTGATCCATCTCTTGACTCTTACCCTGAACAGTCGTCTCGGCATTCTTCTGGGTGGTATTAATCTGTTGAGATAGCTCTTGAACCTTCTTCTCCAAAGCACGTTCCAAATCAGCCTTGCCTTGTAGAGCTTCGTCTTTCAACTTACGCTCCTGCTCAATGCTGGCCTTGAGGTTTGTAATGGAACCCTCTATCTTCTTGATATCGGCATTACGATCAGTAATGGCCTTTTGAGCATTAGCCCGAACACTTGTAATGTCATTCTGTAGCTGGGTGATTTGAGAAGTATCAGACTTATTCTTAGTCTGCAAACTCTTCAATTCTTGGGATTGGTCATTAATCTTCTTCTCGGCGTCGGCATAGATTCTATCAATCTCGGCAGTCATATCATCCACCTTCTTCTGTAACAAGGATTCAACACCCTCCTTACCGGCTAGTACTTCTTGACGGAGTTTGACTTCCTTATCAACTTTAGTAGTCAACTTCGAAACCATATCCTTCAATCCAATGATTTTGTCACTCCTCGCCTTGATATCCTTTTGGGAATTAGCCTGAACAGCCTTGATATCATTCAATAACTGATCATTCTTCTTTTGTAAGTCGGAGAGGGCAGCCTCATTTGCCCGAAGAGCATTATCCCGCTGCTTGAGGAGGTTACTAGACTTATTCAACTGATCATTCAGATCCTTCGTGACACGCTCGAGCTCACCCTGCAACTGTCGACTCTTGTCTGTTTCAGTGACTAATGCTGCCTTAACTTCTTCAATCTGAGAACTTAATTGTTGTAACTCCTTATCCTTATCTTGTACGGCACCCTGTGCCTTCATACGGGCAACACCGATCTCATTTGACAACTGATCGATCTGTTTAAGAAGATCCTTCTCTAATCCCGACTTGCCTTGTACTGCCTCATCCCGTAACTTTCGCTCTTGTTTAATTTGATTAGACATGTTCTTGATTTCAGTGTTGAGGGTTGCGATTGTCTTCTGGGCCTCGTCTTGTGCCGTGGCAATATCCTTTTTCAACTTGGCAACTTGAGAATTGAGGGTATCCGTCTGCGGACTACCCGAGACCTGCATCTTCTTCAACTCCTCGGCTTGGGCAGCAATTTGCTTTTTAGCTGCTACATTATCACTCTCGGCCTGATCAAGTTTACCCTTCAAGTCGGCAAGTGTCCGTTCTTTACTCTCGAGGATCTTACCACGTTGGGTAATCTCTACATTCGCCTCGGCTAATGAATCACTCATTTGTTTCCGTAACGTATCAATATCTGACTGCAACTTGTTAGTCTTACCCGTTTCATTTGCCACGGCAAGCCTAGCCTTTTCCTTAACAACCTCAAGTTCATTCTTAAGTGTGGATAATTCATTCTGTTGAGCCTCGGCACTAGTAGATGATTGCATAAGAGTACCCTGCATAGTATCCATCTTGGCTTGATAATCGTTTAACTTCTGTTCACTCTTAGTGGCATTATCATTCGCTTGTTTCAACTGTGCTGATAAACTATTCACCTGAGATGTGAGTGTTTGGATCTGTTTCCTTGCACCGGCATCTTGTTCTTTCGATACGGCATTACGTTGTGCTGCCTCCTCGACGTCTGCCAACTTGGATGTTAATACCTCAAGCTCATCTTGCAACTTTTGTACAGCGGCAGCCTCCTTATCATACTGTCCTTGAACACTAGTTAACTTGGCACGTGTATCCTCAAGTTTCTTCTCAGTAGATGATACAACTTTCTGCTTTGATTCTAATTCCTCCTCGAGGGATGTAATCTTCTCTTGTGTATTAGCAAACTGTGTCTTCATCATTGACATTTCTTCCTCAAATTCAGATGCGGCACTATCCAACTTCTTCTGTAGGTCAGCATTCGATACCTCCAACTGTTGAGCATCATTGACTTTACTTTCCAATACTTCAATCTCAAGTTTTAATACCTCAACTTGATTCATATTGGCATCCTTCTCCTTGGTTAGGGTGGCAATTGTGGTATCCTTTGCTAGAATGTCATCCTTGAGTGACTTCTCCTTGTTCACATATCCTGATAGACGTTCTTCATACTCGGCTATATCTTTGGTTGATTTGGCTTGTTCCTCTTCTAGTGATTGCTTGAGGGATCTAATGATAAGAGTAGAGGAAGGAGTGGGTGGGTGTGAGAGATAATTACAAAAAACGAACATATCTTATGCATAAAATTTGGAAGGTGGAAAGAGTACCCCCACATACCCCAACTAACTAAATACAACACAAACAAATATATAATAGACGTACCGTATCTCCTCCATCAAACTTTCACTCTCCATCTTCATCCCCCGTTGTTCCTTTAATACCTCTTCCTTAACATTCATTTCACCTTCTACACTTTTTAATACATTTTTAATATTTGCAATTTCTTCATTCATTTTAGTACGTACATCATTTACTGCGGCTGTGCGTTGTTCATTTGACTTTTCTTCAAGGTAGGACTTTTCGGATTGGGTTTTACGTAGTGATTGTTTAAGGGCTGATATCATTTTGGTATTGGCTGTGTTGGTTTGTTCAAATTTTGTAGTGAGTTTATCAATTGATGCGTTGGTTGCTTCTTGTGATTTAACCTTTTCCTCCTCCATTTGCGTTTGTACCTCTAATACTTGTAGTTTGAATTCATCACGTTGTGTTTCGACAGATGATAATTTGGTAGACATTTCAGATTGGATTTTGGTATATTCATCCTTCCATTTAGTAGCCTCATCTTGTGCTACCTTATAGGAACTTTCCATTTCTTTAATACGTGCTTCTAATGAAGAGATCTTACTTTGATATTGGTTAATCTCATCCTCCAATAATGCTTCTGTATTACTACCACTAGTACTACTACTAGTTGTTACGATAGTTGCCTGTTCCTTTTTCAAATCACCATAATTCTTAGCCAAAAAGGCATACTCGGCACTAATACGTTCCTTATCCTCCATACTTTTTTCCATTTTACCAATAGTTGTACTTAATTCCTCTTCCAATGTTGATATTTGATTTGATAATAATTGTACATTATCATTCGCGGCATCTAATGCTGCTTGGTATGCCTCTGACATTGTTGTTAATTGGATTTCGGATTCAGCTGCCGCTGCTTGGATTTCGGCTAACTTTTGTGCTTCCTCTGCTGCCAAGGCTGCGGCATTGGCTTCTTCTTCTGCTGCTAATGCCTGTGCTTCAATATCGGCTAATTCTTTCTCCCAACGTGCTGCTTCTTCTTCGGCCTCTTTTAAGAGTCGTTCAGCCTCGGCTGCTTCGGCTTGTGCTTTGATTAATAGTTCCTCTTCGTCAATTTCAGAATCATCTCCAACGGCGGGATCATTGGAAGGTGGAGTTGGTTTAACATTTGATACCATTTTTAAACTGTCCAATACACCACCATTGCCGTTATTATTGGATAAATCTTGCTCAGCGGAACGTAATGCATCGGTAATTTCATCATTTAACTTTGAATCTTCCTTTTCTAGATTGTATACTTTATCGGATGACTCCTTGTTCTGTACCGTCGTGGGGTATACGAGTGATATATACGGAGGAACATAGATGTGAGCAAAACTTTATAAAATCTTAACATTATTAAACAACACCAAACAACAACCCCCCCGAACCTCTAAAACAATAACTAAACATCCACATAAAACACATTAAACACCTCATACAATTCTACAATGCACAAATGATATATACACAAAAAACAATATACAACATAAACGTACCAAATCATTAGCCGCCATAGCCTGTTTAATATCTTTCGTTGGTGATCGTCGTGGTGGTGGTTTAGGCCGGCCCTTCTTCTTACCAAAACCACCACTTGATTCATCATCTCCATTTTTAGCTGCCAGTGTGGTAGAGGTGGTGATGGTGTTTGGTTGTGAGGTATTGATGGTGGTTGTTGGTGGTGTAACAACATGTTGAGTATTAGTAACGCGTGTTGTTGAGATACGATTTAGTGAATTAAATTGAAACCCATTAACTAATACCACTGGTTTATTGGTATTAGTAGTTGTGGATAGTAGTAGGAGACATGCAGTTGCTAGTCTCATGATTAATAGTTTGTTTGTGGTTGTGTGGTTGGTGATGTTTTGGATCTTTTTTTTTTGGTGCACCTTATTAGGTTTTTATTGCAATGAAATTGCTTGGGAAAACGCCGAATCCCAGCCGTATACCAAGCACTCCTTAACTACCGATATACCAGGCTATTAGAGTTAGTTGATTGATAGAACGTTACACCTTATTTACCTCATACTCTCTCAACACAAAACATTGTTCAACTGTGAAAGATATGGTATCGTGAGCGATAATAAAAATGGAGATTACAAATACGCGCACCTAAAAGCAAATCCCAGCCCACAGATCTTATTATTATCTATTTGCTGAGCTACTTTTATATTCATGCTGATAGAGAAGATGTATAGATGATGATTTGATATCCCGACACTATCTTTGTATTGATGCCGCAGCTTGCCGTCATTCTTGCATCGATGCGATGTCGATTTAGAATAATAGATGATCGATTGACAACACACTGTGTGCAACAATGTTGACAAACGTGATAGAGTTTAATAGTAGAGATATAATTCATAGGAGGTAGGAGGAGGAGGAGTATCAAGGTACCCTGTAGCAAGTCACTTGGTAGTGGTCATCTCAGTCTGTGAATTAACTGGCGATGGAACGATCTTTTCCAACTCAATAATTGTAAGACCCTACTAACTACGATAACGCCATCCATTCTCTTCTTAAAAACACTCTAAGATATCACAGAGAATATATAGATTTGATCCACTGCAATTACAGAACGATAAGCACGAGTGATTTTAGACAGACTAAAAGACTACACAAAACCAACACATAAAAAATGGAGAACAACAATGCCACAGCCACAAATTCTTCCACCTCTCCAACAACAACTACACCCGAACAGCAACCATACACTGCATTCGATGCAGGAGATACAGTAATCCTCCATTCCTTAATCCAATCAACACACGTGAATGGTCGTCGAGGCATAATCCATTCCTATCCAAAAGTTACATTAGCCGATATACAAAATCCATTAGTAAATGATCCTAATCCGAATGAACCACGTTGTATGGTCCGATTATTACCCGAGACTACCTCCTCCACCTCTAATAATAACTCCTCAACTAACTCTAACACTAACCCCTCCGCAGATCCCTATACATTACCCGAAACTACATCACCATTTAACATTGCACAACAATGTATATCTATCAAAACTAAAAATATGACATTGGATTATCAAACGGGCAGTGATGTAAAGTTATTTGGATTGGTGGGTGCTAAGCATTATAATGAACGGGTTGCTACGATTGTTAGTTATAGGTACGTTTTGAGTTTTGTTTTTGTGTATATTGTTGTTTGTTATGTTTGTATATATAGAGTTGGGCTTTGTGTATTGAGTTGCTGCTGCGAGTTGTTTAAGATAGATTATTGTTTGGATATCTGGGTTGTGTATTATGGATTTTGAAATCCTGGGACTATCTCTTCAATTCATTTTTGTGCATATGATATGCACTTTTTTATACACCCTGCAAATGTCACTAACGTACAAGTTCTTTCCCCTCCCTCCGTGCACCTTTCCTCTCTTCCAGGGTTGTCAAGAAGAATGGTAAACGTGAACCACGATACCTAGTCGAGGTACCAACCCAAACCGATGATTACAAGAAGGGTGACGGCGATGACACTACCTCAAATGTCAAACAAATACTCGTATCACCCAAGAATGTTATTCATCTCACAGGACAAAAACCACGTCCGGTACCTGTCTTAGATCAACGTCTAATCTTTACAGGGTCAATGAAGTCTATCATTAAGGTATTAAACCAATCGGTACATAAGATACCAACTCCTTCTGATATATTCGAAATGAGGGGGTTTAATTTGTTGTCTGATGAGGATATATCCGATCCAGGCGCGGATATGGCCCAAGCAATGGCAATGAATAATGGTAACGTACCCGCTGAACAACAGGCTGAATTGGAACAACGTGGTATTGAAATGGCATTAATGGCTAAGCAATGGGGTAAGATACAGATGCGTTCGTACAAGTGTAGGGCTGAAGATACTACTACCGAAGAATCAGAAGAGCTAGATATCCAAAGAATGATTGATGATGCTACAGATGAGGGTAATAATCATTTACCACCATCCTATCAACGTTTACAATCAACATGTCCATCCATGGGACGTATTCACAAGATATGCTTCAATCCAAAGTGTTACAAGATTGTCAATAACCCAACATCGAAACAATCCAAAATGAAACGTTGCACTAAATGCAATGCCGTGGCATATTGCAATCGAGAATGTGCAATTGAAGCATGGGATTATCATCGTAAAGTGTGTAGAGTTATACAGAATGATAATGTCAAGTTTGCTGATTATATAACATTATCATCGCCAAAGCGGGAAGAGGTTATGGCAACACAACGTATGGTACGATTATGTGTTAATCGGATTGCAAGTTTGGAGGATAGTGAAGGACACTTTCAAAACAAGCAGTCTGCTGCTGATACTGAAACGTCGGACAATTCCAATAGCAACGACACGGCCAAGTTAGTATATGATGTAATGACACAATTAGGTCCTGACATTACCAACAAGATATTAATGATGATTGAGAATCCACCACCTCAAAACCGAGAGGTTACGGTAGCTGTTGCTTTCAATAGTTTGGGTGGCGATCCCATCTATAGTCAGAAAGATATTCAGTTATTTGCCAATATACATGACTGCTCGGTTACATATCAACAACAGCAAGTGGCTGAGAAGGATGATGAGGGTAAAGAAGTTGAGGCTGAAGAGGAGAAGGAGGGTGCCACATACTCTGATATTGTTACACTTGAACCCAATGATGAGCCTCTTCCGGGCGGTGGTAACATTATGGGGAATGTGCCTGACGATGTACAAGAAGGTTTCATGAACTTTATGAATGGTTTAGTTCCTGGAGGTTTAAATGGAGGTATGAATGGAGCACCACCAGATGATGGCAACAACAACGGTGGTAATGGACTAGGAGGGGCGCAAGTCTTGGGCGGAGGTATGATGGATGGACAGGGAGGTGCTCAATTCTTCATGCCACAAATGGCCGGCGGAGGAATGATGGGCGGGGGAGGACCAATGGATGCTAATGTCATGGGAATGATGGGCGGTGCAGCTGGAATGAATATAATGATGGGCGGACCTGCGGGAGGTGGTGCTCAGCAATTCTTCATGCCAGGGCAAGGAGCGGTGCCTCCTGCTAATGCTGCAAATAACAATGGGGTACCCCTTGACAATGATGACGACATACCCGAGATGGGAGAGGAAGTACCGCTTAACGAGGGTGGGGATGGGGCTCAGCAGGCTGATGCTCAGGCCGGTGCCAACCCAAACAATGGGGGTAATGGCAATGCAGCCAATCCAGCCAATGTAGCCGATGGCAATGCCGCTGGAGGAGTACCCCTGCCACTTGCCAACTTTCTTCAACACGTATTACAAGAAACTGGGGTCATGCCTCCGCCCGCCGGTAATAACAACAACAATGAAGACAACGGTGACAATGCTAATGATGACGATGAGGAGGATGACGACCAGCCACAGGTGGAAGATGTTGCCGATAACAATCCAAATCAGCAGCCACAGCCTCAACCACAACCAAATCAAGGAAACTTTCATGGACTGTTTGGTGGTGCACATGTTCATGTGGCTCAGGTTAATGCAAATGATGCTGGGGCACCGCCGATGCCTCCACCAGGAGCATTCTTCCAAGGTAAGAAGTTGGAACTTTTTGTACATATCATATGTTCATATCTGATGACGACTCGCTCACTTACTTTTTCTGTGAAAAAACAAGTACCGGGAATGCCAGTCGGTGTCCAAGTTGCTGTAGCTCAAGCCGGAATAGGTATGGATGGTGCTGTTGATGAAGGAGGAATGGGTGGATTGCCACCACAGGTTGCTGGACTGGCTGGACTACAAGAGTGGATGGGAGGAGGTCAAGGAGATGAAATGAATAATGGGAACCAAGAAGATGAGATCGAGGAAGGTGAAATGGAGATTGAAGATTAGTTGATTACTTCATCAGCTAAACTTAGGTTCTTTATATTCCAACCATATATAAACTTCATTCCGTCTAGAAGACTCCTCTGCTCCTTCAAGGTGTTTAATTAATACCCCCGTCCAAGCACTAGCTTCTTGCTCTCTTCTTACTACCCTTCTTGTTCCTACCAAAATACCCATCAGCACATTCCACAGGCATACCCCTAACGAATTCATAAATTGCCTGTAGCTTACTTGTTTCAACTTCTTGCCTCAGCATGTGGTCATGGAAGTAGCCAGGCCTTGCATTATCAAACCAATTCACGGCAATCGGTAAACATTTCAATTCCCATTCAAAGAAGGAATGCATGGTGATATTATGCCTCGAATATTGTAAAATCTTCATAGTTGCAGTATTCTTCTTATCAGCATAATGATTCAGGACTAAGTACCGTCGAACCACCCCCAATGCTTCTCGATTATCTTTGTCGAGATGTAGAAGTGTGTGGTTTGAATGAAACGTATTGTTGATTGAAGAAGTGTCACATAACACGTTGGAGAAGACAGCCCAGCCTGCGGCATTTATCCGGTTGCCAGTAAGGTCCAATGTAATCAACTTTGTATTCTTGGCAATAGCTGTTGCAAAGGCACATAAAGTCTCATCAGAACTAATGCCACTCCTCGCTAAAAATAGCTCCTCCAAGTTACATGATGGATCTCCCAGCAAAGTTGCAATTTCCTTAAATCCATTAGTTGTAATTGTCATGTTATCCGACAAATCCAAATGACGAAGCTTTCCAAGTTGCGGCATCAGTGTATACAATGCATTATTATTGATACTGTTGCAACCGATATTTAGGGTGTTTAAATGGGTACAATCATGTAGTAGATTGACCAATGCCTCTTCTCCCTCGCAGCTTCTTCTGGTTAGTTGGTTGCCGGGAAATTCAAGTACCTCAAGTTGTGGTTGATGTATACGAAGAGTTTGAAATATCTCTCCACTCTCTTCACCCGTAAGTAACATATGATTCACTTTAACACTCTTCAATGAAACACAATCACGTAAAGCCGATACAAAGTCATCCCACCACTGATAATAACCATGACATTCATCAATTACAAGCTTACTTAGATTGGGGTTATTTTTGAAGAAGGGATTTAGTAACCCAAAGATGTTGCCGCCCGGTGCATGTAAATAGATACTTTGTATTGAAGTATTAGTAGCTAATCCTTTGCTAAACAATACAGTTTTCTTCATGCGTGGGTCGTTCTTTGAAAGTTCTTTGTAGAGATCATCATCGTCTTCATTAGGACCATCATTTAAATATAGATAAAGTTTCATGTTTGTCAAATTTGTAGTACCACCAATACACTTTCCCAATTCATCCAACCCCTGCCAATCATCACCAAGAAGGCTGAATGTCATATCACGGTCTACATTAGAACCACCAGTAGCAACATTGATTTGTGTGAAAGATGGATCATTATTATTTCTAATTCGGCATATAATTTTGTTATTTGTCTCCTTGAGACGGTTCATCCAGCTCTCACGAGCGCGGTCTGCCATTGTAGAATAATGACGACCCTCTTCTCAATATGATAATCCTAGTATATCCGTGCTTCAATTGATAATAACAACACTAGTAGACTATATATCCTGTTGTATTGTTAATAGAGTAATTGCAGTAAGTAAGTAAAAGGAAAACTATGTGCCTTTTTGTTTGAGGGGAAACGTCGTCAGCAATTGGTTTATAAGGCATAATGAACGAGGTGATGATTTAAATGCGGCTAGTATTAGTATGTATACGGCTAGTATTAGTATACAATTTAGATTAAATCAGCTCATTAGATAGTCTTATTGGGTATCAGTACAGTAATTCAAACATTATTCAAACAGTAATATTAGCAAACAGGAAGGGTCATCAGTCAGCAATCAATTCTTCATCAACCACTCCTCGGTATCAGGAGAGTCAGATGAATCGTCTTCATCTTCGTCTTCATCCCAAGAGTCATAATCTTCATCATCACCAGAATCTTCCTCTTCATCATCAATGGCACGATCATTTGCCTCTTGAGGTTTCTCATCAATCATCACATACTGGTACTCATCAACATCATCAGAAGTTGCAGTAGTTGTCACGGGCTTTTCAGACAAGAGTGTCATATCAGTTGTACTAAATGAACGACGACCTATTGAATAAGTAGAAGAAAAGAGGATTGGATTAGACATGAAACAGAGGGGAAAGATAGATTGATCATTTGCAAATCAAATCATCAAAACATACCTCGGCTTCGGCGACGGCGGCGACGAGAACGATTGCGGCGGCGGCTCCTCCTGTTTCTACTTCTTCTTCTACGGCGACGGCGGCGTCTGTTCCTACTTCGCCTACGACGTCTGTTTCTACTACGGTTGTTTTCAACTTCGGTTGCAATCATTTCCATATCAGTTTGGTCAACAGAGGTACTATCTTCATCTTCGTCTTCGTGATTAACGTGCTTTGACACGGCATTAAATGCAGCATCTTGGAAGTTTTCAATTGGTTGAGCTACGGCACGAAGAGATGGTTTCTATTATTGCAGAGTAGTATGGGCAAGAGAGTGTTAGTTGTTGTCGAGGTACTTCGAATATCAAACACATCATATATGCACACATATGATATTGATTATGTACGTCTTCTCTGACAAGGCTTGTGCACTTATATTATGATTCATAGTACAATCTACTGTTGTATGGTAGTTTAATGCTTGGGGATTAGTGGTCAACTTTGTAGGGGAGCCCAGCATTTGGGCGCAGGTGATATCTTGCAGTGATGTAAAAACCGCTCGGGAGTGATAGAAAGGATACCGTATCCTATTTTTGTCCGCCTGAGCATTTTCTCATCTTGTGTCACTCTCCTACTTTGATACACTCCCGAGCAATAAACCATTGCAACACAAGACGATATGTAGCTGCCTAAGAGGTGAATGAATCACAGATCTTGCTTTGGTATCATTCATCTATCAAAACATTGAGCTCATAAAATCAAAATCGACTCAAAGTCAATAACAACAAACACATCTACTACTCAAAGAGTATCAACCTACAACTACAACAGTATATAATCAATCAATACAAATAACATTATGATGAATCTATCAATATTTGCTTCAGCTACTTTGGTTCTTCTATCTTCATCAATGCCTGGCGTCTTCTCGGCGGAGGTGAGCATATCATATGTGTTATTATTTCATGTGCTTATCATGTACTTTTCGTATCATGTGGGCAGGTGATCTTGGGCGGTGAGCATTTTTCTCATGTGTTACTCTCTCTACTTCAGATACACTCCCGAGCAATAAACATTGCAACACAAGACGATATGTTACTGCTTGAGAGAGATATGGATCACAGAAATGATATCGATCTTGCTTTGGTGCCATTCATCTATTAAAACCTTGAGCTCATAAAATCAAATTGTCAAAGGTCAAAAGACAAAACATCTACTTCTACTAGTACTACTCAAAGAGTATCAACTTACAACTACAGCAATATATAATTAAACAAACCGATAAAACCATGAATCTATCACTATTCACTTCGGCTACTCTCATTCTTCTATCTTCATCAATGCCTGGTGTCTTCTCGGCGGAGGTGAGCGTATCTTATGTGTCATATTTTGTGCATATGATATGTACTTATCTGTATCCAATTACATATCAACTCACACTCTTACTCTCCATTCATACTTTATACAGTCATCTCTTCGTGGCATCGTCCAGTCTATCGAGAACTTCAACGATGCATCTAATGTTGTGCCAACTTCTAACTATCTCTATGAGGAGGAGGAAGACAGCTATGCCGATGCTGATGTTGATATGGAATTGATTGGCAAAGGCAAGGGAGGCGGAGGAGGTGGTGGAAAGAAGAAGGGAGGAGGAGGAAAGAAGAAGAAGGGTGGAAGAAGTGGCGGAGGCAAGAAGAGATCCAACAAACGGTCAAACAAACGCTCCAATCGAAGATCTAGACGCCGTTCTTCTTCCAGCTCAAGGTCAAGTCGATCAAGTCGATCTAGCTCTTCTTCTACCTCAAGTGATAGACGTAGCTTCCGCTCTGGTCTATGTGGAAGAAGTATGCGTGATAGTGATAGAGAATTGTGTAACCTTCTCGAGGATGAGTTCTGTAGAACAAGCTCCCAGCGTCGTAGTTCCTTCTGTCGTAACCTTGGAATCAACTTCAGTACCCAGTAAATCCTGTTCGTATGGTATCCCTCAAGAGTATGTAGTTATCTGATATGTCAAAAGGAGACTGCAATGTGAATCTAAATAGTAAATTAGTAATTATAATGTGTTGTTATGTATCTTCTGTAAAAAGTCTTCACTTGGATCTGCTTTCCTTGGTCTGTTCTTTCTCTCCCACTCTTTGTAGTCAACTTGATTTGCTGTAACTTCAAATCTTTTTGCATCCCATACTGGAAAGTTATACTCTCTGCTACTCAAACAATCTTTCATCTCATCATATAACATGGTATCGAACTGATTCCGCCTTTTCAAGATTTCCAAAGTCTTGTTTGTTATCTCTAATGGGATTCTCTCATTCAGATAATGACTCTCTGGCTCACACCAGGGCGAGTGTACTCTTTGACCGATGCCAGATACCCCAAAGAAACGTTCCATTGCTTGAATATACTTTTCATCTTTTAGCATTTCTGTAATGATAACCACGTTGTACCTCTTTAACTTCTTCCTTGCAGCCTCATACTGTTGATACCATGGTACCTTATGTTGTTGTTTACCAGCCTTCATTTCTTCTTTTGAAATTGAGTCTATCAGGCGATTGTTGAACGGGCAAGATAATCCCGACATCCATTGAATGTAACATTCTGTTGCACATGTGGTCATGTAGAATTCAAAGAGACCTTCACCTTCCAATTCTTCCTTTGCTTTATGTACTACCCAACCACATCTTTCTTCGCCATTACTTTCTTTCTTGCATACCTTTTCACGTTTGCTAACTGCACAGAGGAACGACCGCTTTCCATCGAGTAGCCTTCCATCATTCTCGCTCCAACTCTCTAGTGACCGTGCATTCTCCACAGTAGGTATGAATGAGGAGTTATTCAGTATTTGCTGACAGTTCCACCGACCCTCATCTTTAGTAGGTGACGAGTCAGAAGGCACAGAATGAGGTATATGTGAATGTAAGCAACACAAGAGATTGGCAAAGCATATTACTTACATTTGAAGTGGCTAATCGATCTAGATACAGGTTCTCGCATATGAGTCACATAGAATGTATCTTGTTTTGATCCAGGCTCTTCTGCCACTGTGAACTCCTCTGCTTTGAATTGTAGACCATGATTAGAAGCAACTTTTTGTAGATATCGTTTCAGATTAGTACCCCCTGCCTTCCTTGAATGATAGAAGTACAATCGTTTAAACTTTGTAGTACTTGTCCAAGTTCCATTGGGCAGAGCTAATTGAAAATGTGGTTTGCACACCGGCGATGTTGGTACCTCTTCATTTTCTTCTGCCAACTTAGTCAACCCCATACTATCGTTAAATCTTCTCTTGAACTCCATAGGTAGGTTATAACAACACGGGAATGTCACATGAGTATAATTCAATTGTATAGTTTTATTCATTTCAAATCGTGTACTATCCCATGACGGGATATTATCTACTACTACTTCATCCTCTAAACAATCTGATATCTCATGATAAAGTTGTATATCCAATTTATTCAATACTGTTAAACGTTTATATGTTGAATTGCCGATAATCAATGGTATACGATCATTGGCATACCGCGATTCAGCTTGACACCAAGGAGAAAATTTAGTTTCGTCAATGCCAGGAACTTGGAAGAATCGTTCCATTGCTTGAACATACTGTTTATCTTGTAACTTCTCCATTATTATAATTGCATTATACTTGAATAATTTGTTCTTTGCAACTTGATATTGTTGTGTCATTGGTATCTCTCGACGTATTGGATATGAGTCTGGACCAGGATGTTTTGGAGTAGTCCACCACGGACATGTCCCGGCAAACCATTGAGAGTAACAATTCACTGCACATTTTCCCATTCTAAAGTGCTTATTTATCTTTGGTTTTGATGTACGATTACTATTTGTAATGTGTGTAGAGCACCAAGATTCATCAAATCCGAAATTTTTGTCCCAATTGGTTATTGATTGTGCATTATCTTTTGATGGTATGAATGTTCTATTCTTAACTAGCTGGTCACAATCCCATCTTCCTTCATCTATATGTGCATATGCATATGGATAGAGAGTAGATATGTTAGTTTGTGATAGGTGTTTGCATGCAATAATATATCATATCTTACATTTGAAACTACTTATCGATCGAGAGACAGGTTCTCGCATGTGAGTGACATAGAATGTTGCCTCATCATTCGTCGAAGGCTCCTCTGCCATCTCGTATTCGATCACTTTGAATTGCAAACCATGATGCTTTGCAACCGTTTCAAAGTATCGTCGTAGATTGGTACCCTGAATATTTATATGATGTGAAAAGTTAGTGCATATATACAAATGAGCATATTGTGTATGAGAAGTTCATAAATAAATAGAGCACATATTACAGCTATACATAAAATGAGCACATCATATGCACAAATGCTTACCCCCGCTTTTCGAACATGATAAAAGTACAATCGTTTAAACTTTGTAGTACTTGACCAATTACCATCAGATAATGCTAAATTGAAGTGTGGCTTACACGCAGGAGATGTTATACTACTACTACTCTTTGCAATACTACTACTACTTTGCTCATCAAAAACTGAAGTTGCCCAAGATGGAACATTAACCTCCTTATTTGTTATGAAGTATTGATTTAATCCGAAATTACTATAAACTAACCATGTCAATAGTATGCATAGTGTTATAATGATTGCAAGTAGTGATAGTAGTTGTGTTCGTAGGGTGTGTAGACGTGGTCGAGAGGAGGTCATTGTTTTATGTGTGAGATATGCTGAGATATGTATGGTGTATGGTATCTTTCAATATATACCAAATTGCAATAGTAGATACCATGAAACCTTCACTATTCGAAAGAGGATTAAATACCGATCTATTCTCTGTCTCTTCAGTATTGAAAGCATTAGTTGTATCATAATCGCCCTTATCTCCCCAGCCCTAACGAGGCGTGTAATCCTGCTGTGTATGTGTGTGCAGTAGACGGTTAGCTCGCCGTTTTAGAATGTATTTACTCTCGCTCCCCCACTGTACTGTCTTCATCTCCGTGTCCTAGAATTAGACGCGATAGCATTAGAACAAAAGCAGTTCATATGCCGACGATACAGACATTAGATCAGTGTTTAATACTCTTTCGAATAGTGAAGGTTTCGTGTTGCTAGTATCAATATTGAGGCAAAAAAAAAGTACACATCTTATGTGCACCTCCCCCTTGGATTACTTATAGTACTGCAATTATTTTACGTATACCGGCCATATCAATATGAGTGTTGAAGAACTCAAAGAAAAGACCGAAAGGTTGAAGATTGAAAATGAACAGTTGGCAACACAATTATTACATATCAATTTTATAGATGAAGATGGTGAGGTATTGCAATTAAAAACAACAAAGAATGAGAGAACACTTGATGTATTCACTAGATATGCTCGCAAACTAGGCACACCATTCTTACTCAGCCATGGCATGTATTTGTTTACATATCACGGCAAAGTGATACCATTAGATGTTTTTATTGGAAGTATTGGGATAGTTGTCGGTGTTGATAATACAATATTTACGTCACAACAAAAGTACCCCAAAGAGCTAAATTCGATCAGCAAGTTGCCAACATTTCAGTATTAGTCAAAAGCAAACCCCATCACTTTATAAATGAAACAATAGCAATTAAATGTAGTGATGGGGTTATTGGTTGCACCATTGAAGACTACAATAGAGATACTGATTCGTTCATCTTAGAAGATTCCGAGGGTGATACACGACAATATGATATCGATCAGTTTATCATACTTTTACAGAATTATTACTCAGAGTCAAATGGATTTTGTCGAGATATCAACGTGTACTTTGGAGGATTAGTATCAAACTATGAATCTCAGGTAAAACATTTGGATACTAATCAAGGTCTAGATAAACCAAATACAATAATAATTCGAATAATCAAGATTAGGCAGCAAATACATCGGTTATTGAACTACGTACATGAAGTTAAAGACAAAGAATCATGGGGGGAAGGAGAGAGAAACGTGTTTGATCATTTCTCTGATAGACTTAGGGAGGCATTGTCATCATTAACTGATGAGATGAAGATGCATGTATCAAACACATCTCTTCATAAAGTGAAGAAACCATTATTTGAATCAGGAGATGTCGTCCGTGTCAAACAATGGCCAAATAATGATAAGAATCTTGAACCTTTCTGGGAGAATGGAATTGTTAGATCGTACACTGAGCATGAGGATATTGATGGATATGGGCCTCGTCGAGTTTATAGTGTGGAGTTTGATAACGGAGAGTGTCGTTCAGATATTGAGGACTATCATGTAATGCCAGGTAAAGAGTTTAAGTTTAAGATCGGAAAGGCGATTAAACACATTGTTGATGAGGACTCTACTGATCAATGGGCAAGGGAAGTAGGATGGTATACAGTGGAATTTAAGGGGGCAGAAGAAACTTTTGTACATTTGTCTCACGGTCTTAGAGCAGTTATGTCAGGCGCTACAATGTTTTTCCATAGACCTCAAGACCAAAGCATACGGGAGGGCTATCAACAAAGTGTATTATACTTGAAAATTGGTGTGTTGCAATTAATGGATAGAATATCAGACCCCATTATGCGGCGAATTGGTGATATTCTTCTACAGCCTGCTGAGAGTAAACTCTATGAAGTGGAACAAGAGGGTCTTATTTGGAAAGAAGCATACGAGCACTACAATGATCACCACACTACCCAAATGAGAGATGGTGTATACAAGCTTGCTTTATTAAAGCAATGCAAAATATTTGCCTTTGTGAGTTATGTTCTTCTTTTTGCAGTATGTATCTGTCTCATTATCTTACACATGGGGGATCAATCTTGCCGTTTATAGGACGAATCTGTCAATATCGACCAGGTCTGCCGCTTCTTTATCAGTTCAGAAGGATGTCTTGATACCTTCTTGTTAAAGGTGCCCATCTTTCGGAAAGGATATAATTCTACTATACCCTCAAAACGTAAGAATGAGCACACAACTCCTTTCTAGGGCTTGAGAAGGACTTTTATTTAAGATATCACAGAGTCTTTGCATATCTAAACAAGAATGAACCTGATGATGCAGATGCCTTCATGTCAATCAAGTTTGTAGATGGTAGTAAATCAAAGAGGTATACTGTGGCATGCAATGCACCTCTCAAACTCCTCACAAAGTATGCAGATGATAGAGGTACATCAATCAAATCACTCCGAATCAAACACCATGAGAGAACGCTATTCATAAGTGGTATCGGTAAGAAGACACCGCTGGACTTCGGCATAAAAGAATATGATATAATTGAGGTTACTATCTTACAAACAACAAACGAGACAACATCAAATGAACAATCTAAACAATCGCCGTCTCCGAAGGGCAAGAATAATAAGAAGAACAAGAAGCATAAGAAGAGTAAGAAGAAGAGGGTAGCTCAGCCTCTGGTTATTCAAAAGACAGAGGCAGAGTTAAAAGTCGAGCATTCCAAGTTGCTTGGAAAGGTATACGAAGAAGCGGAGTCTCAATTCAAAGAGATACGACAACGACTCAATGCAATGAACTTGGAGCGAACCAAGCCTAAGGAGAGAACCTCTCCATCTAAGTCGACTAAGCCTGTGGAAGTAGTAGACAATCCTCTCGTTGGTGATGGTCAACTAGGAGGTAAGGCTGGTAAGACACAGTTTATTATTCAAGTCGGCGAGATATCAAATCTATACAAGACGACCAAACCAACAGCCGGCCGTGGTAGAAGACGAGATGATACTCTGATCGATTTGCATGGCTTGACAGCGGAAGAGGCGGTTTATAGACTAGACAAACACCTACCGTCTTGGATTGACACAGCAATGAAGGGAACATATCCATTTGTAATTCCAGTCAAGATTATTTGTGGTGGAGGTAGTCAAATATTAGCCGAGGTAGTGGAGAATTGGATTAAGCAGAATGATAATGTGGCCAATGCACCAAAGAATATGTACTCTTGAGTATCATTATAACAACGGAATCATAATATAAGAATTGAATTAACTTTATACTATCCCTGTCAATCACATTGAACTATTAACACTAACACTTCTGTGCCCGTAAGCCTGCCTAGCAGACCGAAACACTCGCCTCTATAGAAATAGAAAAAGTGTGCACAAGATATGCAATTTTTTGTAAAGATCGCCTACTGATATTATGAGACCTTCAGCACCAATGAAAAGAGCGTCAAACAAATGATCTATCGAGCTCCTTTGCAATAGTAATAACATGCTATTGATGCAGATATATCCCCTCTATATATCTCATACATCTAGCGACTACAAGTGTAATGTCCTGGTAAGTAGTTTTCAACTCATACCATGAAAACTCTCTTTTGCAAAAGTTTGGAGTTTAGGCACAGCCAACTAACTCTCTAGAGATAGCTAGAGAGAGAGAGCAGGCGACGATTGCAGTAGAACAAAAGCTGTTCGTATACCGTAAGTACAGGTCAATAGATCAATTTTTAATGCTCTTTCGATTAGTGAAGGTCGCGTGTTGATAGCATCAATCTCGTTAGCTAGTGATATTGCAAAAAAGTACACACATCTTGTCTACATCTTGTGCACCTTATATTACTTTATACTACAATTGGTATCAAAGGGAGGAGTACCCTCTGTCGATACAGTTATTATTAAATCAGTCGTTTGATCAAAGTATATTCATCATTCGGTAGTAGTAGTCCGCCAATACGATCAAACAACTTGTCACTCTACTTACTATAAAAGTACAACAAAAATATGTCTATTGTTGCTGACGGTAGCCTCCGTAGTGATGTTCCTGTGTTGAAAGTAGTACATGAGAATAGTCCAGCAAAAACAATTCGTATAATAGTGATAAATGAAAAGACTAAGAAAGAAGAATGTGCCGTTATCATAGGCTTGTGAATATGCCACTTTACGACATCTTTGGCTTTGACACACATTTACAACGGAGACTTAGATATATTTATAACGGAGAAAATATTACAAATAAAGCAGATTATCCAGTGATCAGTCTTGGTATGAAAGATGATGATAAGATATATGTCAGAGGTGTACCTCCGATTATATCAATCAACTTTGTAGATGAAGATGGGGAAGTCATTACTCTAACATCACATAGCGATGTTAAAGTATGGCGAGTATTGAAAGAGTACTCTGCACGAAAGAATATGAATTCAGTGCTTAGTCAATTGCTATATTTCCGATGGTTCTATAACGGTACATTGCTGTGGGCAGACGACACCCGTTCATTAACAGAGCATGGGATAACATCAGGTGCCTTTATATTTTAGAGTTGTATGCCCAACAGAAGAGGACTTAGACATGAACATTTGTCATTATTTAGAAACAATGGCGTCAGATTGGTTTATTGGTCAAACAGTAACCTCAGTAGAGGACGGCTCTTTCGGTCGAATTCGTTCCTGCTCTGGTCATAGTAATAGGAACGAAAGGGAGTGGACGGTAGATTTTTACAGTCAAGGAACAACAATTACAATAAACGAAGACGATTTAAACACAGGATTAATGAATCTTTACGGAATCAATAGTGGGGTGTTACACGACTTCAAGAGTTATATATTAGGTCGATTTGGCAAACTAAAAAAAGATATGATATGTTTAAAACACGAAATTAGTGAATTGGCAGCCGACGTAACAAAGAAGATAGCAAGCAAAACAAAGAAGGAGATACTCCTCAAGTTGTTAAAGATAGAGCAAGAGATAGAGGAATTAAAGAGGTCCACACAGAAGATCAGGAGATGCTCTTACCTCAAAGACAACGACGGACAGTCACCACTTAATACTATACAAGGTGAATTAGTTAAGTGGTCTTATCCTAAAGTTGATAGTGTTAAAAAGGTTCTAATCGATAATAATATGTACACAACAAGCAAACCGATGCCAACAGTGGGTGACTCGGTCTTTGCATTACATTCTGGGAACGATTGTTGGGAGGCAGGTGAAATTACATCATTCAGTGAAGATAAAGATGTTGACGGATATGGACCTAGTCGAGTTTATAGAATACTTTTTGATAGTGGTAAAGAGGTAGATGATATTCAAGATAATGAGGTGATTTGTTATGATGAGTATCATAATAGAATGCGCAAAGATTGGAAGGGGGTCAAGCATGTGTGTGACAAAGATTCTTCAGACTCATGGGCACGAAATATTGGATGGTATACTGTAGATGTTTTTGGGGTAGAAGAACCATTTGCGTACATATCCGATGCTCTTAGAGTGTACGATGCATATGCAGTATGTCTTAGAAAAGGCGGTCTAAAAGAGAGTGATCTGAACTATCCTGAGGACTGGAATGGTTTCTTTACATTAGCTTCACAGGATGGATATGCTTCTCATATCAATATATTCATCAACTCTCAACATTTATCAATTCGACTTATGATTGCCCAAGAACGATTGGCAGACCCTATCCTTGATCCGATATTCGAAGTCTTAAAGAGGTGTATACTACCAAGAATCAATGATGGTAGTTCGATTACTAATTGGATAAGTTTTGAAAGGTTGAAGTTGAGTCTGGGTGGGAGGTGGAAAGCTGCCCTTGCTAATTGCATGGACATAGAGGCACTTGCTAGTCGAATGGATAATGTCAATGTCAGTTCAACAAAGACTCACTTCCTTGAGTTTGCATTATGTCTTCAAAGTGTGGAAGCAGTAAGTAATGTTGGTCTGCAGAATGTTTTAGGTTCGTTCGAACAACACTCACTTTCTATAACAATTTCCAGGAAACTAGTGTTCATCAACTATGCCGCTTTTTCATTGGAACAAAAGGTAACTTATCTGATTTCCTTTCCAGGGTACCTACCTTTGGTGCAGCAGTCTTTGTCCTTAATTCTCCAGCCGGTATGATGAAGTATCTACAAACCAACAAGCCAGATAATGTAGATAAATATATGATCATTCGGTGCACAAATGGATATAATACAGAGAGAATTGTGGATCATTGTAATGCTCCTCTCAAGCAGTTCCTCACAAGATATGCGGATAATTGGAATACTTCCATCAAATCACTCCGTGTCAAATACAAAAGCAAAACACTATTTATAAGCAGTATTGGAAAGAAAACACCAGAAGAATTAGGCATCAATGATGATGACATATTAGAAATAACAATCACACAATCTACACCAGTTGAAGAACCCGTCAAACCGAAACAGCAGTCACCGAAGGGCAAGAATAATAAGAAGAACAAGAAACATAAGAAGAGTAAGAAGAAGAGACCAGTACAAATAGCACCACCCGAAGATAAAGAAGAGAAGGCTAAGAAACAGTGGATGTTTTCATTATATCGTGTCTTTGCAGAGGCCGAGCCTACATTTAAAGAGATACGTCAACGACTTAATGCTATGAATTTGGAGCGGACCAAACCAAAGCAGAGAACCTCGCCATCTAAGACGACGGCTGAGTCATCTGTGGAAGTAGTGGACAATCGTCTTGGTGACGATCAACTATTAGGCGGCAAGGCAGGTAAGACACAATTTATCATCCAAGTAGGCGAGGTATCCAACTTATACAAAACAACCAAGCCATCGTCAGCCAGCCGTGGTAGAAGACAAGATGATATTATGATTGATTTGCATGGCTTGACAGCTGATGAGGCAGTGTATAGACTTGACAAGCATCTACCTACTTGGATTGAAACTGCAATGAAGGGTACATATCCATTTGTAATTCCTGTCAAGATTGTTTGCGGTGGAGGTAGTCAGATTTTAGCCGAGGTAGTTGAGAATTGGATTAAACAGAATGATAATGTGGCCAATGCACCCAGGAATATGTACTCTTGAGTATGATTTGGATGGTGGATACATAGCATAAGAATCGAATTACTAAACACTTGATACAGAGCCAAAAAGTGTGCACAAGATATGCACTTTTTTGTAAAATCGTTTACTGATATTATAATAAGACCTTAGCATTGATAAGTGATGGTCCAACAAGTAAACATTTGCAAAGACATAGCACTACTCTTCTTCTTACAAGTGGAATGTCTTAAAGTAGTTTTCAACTCAACGAAAACTCTCATTTTGCAAAAGTTGTGAGTTTGATTTGTTGTGCCAACATTATTGGGCAAAGATAGCTATTTAGAAACGCTATGCAGTTCGTATACCGTGGATGCAGTCACTGTGTCAGATTTTGATGCAGGTCTTTTGTCGCTAGCATCAATAATCAGGTCACACCGATCTCATTCTCTTTCTAGTAACAATATTGCAAAAAAGTACATACATCTTGCGTTACTTAAAGACGCGGAGTACCCATATACCGATACAGTTATCGATACTGATTGCAATTGTTGTCGGCAATAATGTACCATTTGCCACCTCGTAGATTGATGGTATCTCGTTGCAGTAGTGCCGTCATCAGAGGAGGAGGAGGGAAGAAGTTATTGATCAACACAAGTTGTCGATTGAAAAGTACATCAACAACAAAATCTACAACTCATATCCCAGTAATGTTAAAGGAGGCACTAAATCTATGGCTACCCAATGATACACAAAACGGAGAAGACAATAGACCGATACATCTTATCGATGGTACGGTTGGTATGGGCGGTCATACATTAGCAGCACTCCAATAAATAACAATGTACATGTCTTGGGTATCGACAGAGACGCGTCAATGATATACAATGCAAAGAAACATATCCAATCAACTAATAATGATGTGTCATCAAGAGTAAATTTCCATCATGGATCCTTCACAGACATATCACAACAACTATCATCAAAAGTAGCGGACGGTATATTAATAGACTTAGGAATGAACTCTATACAGATATCAAATCCCAATAGAGGCTTTACATTCCGTAATTTTGACTGTCCATTAGATATGAGATTTGATACATCATCCACAAATACAAGTATCAAAGCTAGTGATGTAGTGAATGAATATCCAAAGTCTGAATTATCAACTATATTTACAAACTTTGCTGATGAGCCGTATGCTGATGAGATTGCAGAGGAGATTGTTGAATGGAGAACCCAAGTATCACAAGGTAGAAGGGCAAAGCAAGGTATAAACAGTACATTAGAGTTACGGTATATTATTGAAGAGGCGGTTGACAAGTGTATTACTTTAAATGAAGATATTGATGATGAACCAGAGATTGAGATTGATACTAACAAGAGATATCAAACAATATCAACACCAACTACCAAACCAACAAAACAAGTTGATAAGAAGAGGAGGAAGAAGTTTGAATCATATCGTGCAATATGGAATTCACCAAAATGGTTAGGACCTAAGAAGAAGAAGCAACTACTATCACAATATCAACAACGTAAAGTACGTTATGCAAATCATGTAATGAGATGTTTCCAAGCTATACGTATTGAAGTTAATAATGAATTGGAACATATAAAATCATTCTTTCGGCAATTTGAAGATTCAGAAGAATCGATATTACAAGTTGGTGACAGGATAGTTGTTATTGTATTCCATCCAGGTGAAGATTTAATAGTTAGACGGGGTATGGATATGTTGGTAAATAGTGGTAACTATAAGTTAATTACACCGAAAGACGAGGGATTACGACCGACATATGAGGAAGTGAGAATTAATGGTCGGTCAAGAACGGCACGATTACATGCAGTAGAACGTATTAGGTAGAGAGAATTCTCTTCAGCTGAATACTACAGGATTCTAGGATGTTGGTAATATGGGGAGGATAGAGGAGGATACGATCTGTTTAGACTAGTGGACGAGCAACAACATACCATACGATGGTGGTGCCGTGCCATTACCATCATATGGAGGTGTAGTACCACCACAGAACGATCATCAATCCAATTAGGAATACCAAGGATACCACCTCGGGTGGGGAAGGGTATCCTTATGTTATTGAACTACTATCTCATCCTACCATCGATTGTATCATATCACCACGCTAATAGCATACATAATGATGTAGTTTTGATATGCATTAGTTCAACAGCCACACTCTATATTTAATGACAAGCATATCCTAACCAACAAAATTCGGTATCCTTCAGCCGTAGACTCAAACTGAGATATGATGTGATATGTAGTTGATAATATCCATTACCACCACCAATCCCATCATACCAAGCTTGTATTGTATATAATAATACCCAAATTAGTACCTTTAGAACATACTAAAATAGTATATCGCGTGTAACTGCTCTTCTTACTACCCATATTGTGGTGAAAAGTAGTATGTAGGTACAGTAGGTTGCTAGACTCCATGTGACATTACCAAGTTGTCATTGGTGGTGGTGGCGATGGTGGTGGTGGTGGTGTACATAATACTTGTCCAAGGTAGTACCCTTATAACTTATTTCAAACACTAATGTTGCCATAACTTCTCTTCTACTACTCGTATCAAGTTGATTTTTAGTGTAAAATGATCCTCTCATCAAGCTCTATCCATTTATGGTACTTCCAGCCTCGAATATGAATCTTTTGTCAATCAACTCAACTCGAGACGAGGTCATTTGGCCAGATTTTGGAGCCGGCGGCAGCCATTGACTCCACCATTTAGTACTCTTCAGAGGTTAATCATTAATATCATTATCATCATCATTATTACTATCATCATTAATCACAGCCTCGTCTACGACTCGGTTGATCTCCTCCTCCTTCGCTGCCGCTCAGTCGTCGTCGATATAAGATACAACAGACTCGGCTACGCCTCGTCAGTTCATCCGGCAGCAAGCTGCCTTCTTCACTTACATCATAGTCGCTTCGCTCCATGATGAAAGAAAGAGAAGAAGATACTCATGCTGCGCATTCGTATCACAATCATAACAATTAGCATTAACATCAGACGTACCAATAACACCATCACCACTTGTAACAATAAACATTACTTACCATCCAGTTAACCATCATGATTCATCAGGTGGTGGTGATGGTGCAGCTCTGCTGTGCCATTACCACCTCCTGATGAATCATCAACCACAACATCCAATCAACCTTCTTCTTAATCCATTCCAATCAACCTTCCTTTCAACAACAACAGCAGCGGTAGCTGGTGTTGTTGTTGAAAGTGATAACGTGCCCGTAGGGCTATGCCAACCAAGCATTATAATATCGACCATTAAGGTTGACTGTATTATGCGAATGACGAAGTCATGAGCCGTGTTTCTCTTATTTCATGTTTCTCAGACTTTCAAACTTTACTTGCGAGACGAAGTCGAGCTGTGAATCTCTTTTTATTGTTAATTATACTAATTGATAGATAATTTGATTACGATTCGATTGGTTGTCTTACCATCAAAATCTGATGAGTTGATCACCACTTCCAAAAAATGGACATCCGACGGTGATTTGCAAATGTAGGCCTTGCTTAAGTTGAGCACTTTTATTTTCGAGGTCATTTATAGACGCTGTTAGTACCATAATCGTGTAGATCTCCTTCTCCTGATTCTTTGGAGCTAAGAATCGTCTTCATAACCCTGTTACTTATCGAGATTAATACATGTAAAGATCGATGATACATTGCTAGGCAGCTCCATTGAGACTGAGAGATCGAAGAGAAGATTATGGTTTGCAGTGCCTTCCGCTGCTGATACGCTGGATTGATATATATAGAAGATTTCAAAGAGTACAAGAGAGTAATCTCTTCTTCATTGCAATAGATCAACTCCCATTGTTGTTGTTCATCCCTCAATTTTTGAGTGCGAGTTAATGTGACACGACGAGTACCGTATAAGAAGGGGCTTACCAAATTAAGAAAGAATGAGCTCACTATTTGCTTCTTTAAACGACCTGAGTACCGGTGACACTCAACGGCCATCTTTTTGGCCAACGGTATCTGTCACCCTTTCTCAACTCATCAAATGAAAAATTGCAAAGAAGAAGATTGAGATGAACGGAGAAGAGGAAGAAGAGTACGAGTTTATAAACAGTGCAATATTGATATACAGTTAAAGAGAGTATTAAAGAAGAGAAGAAGGTGCACTCTTCAATCAACAAACAAACAGTCATATAAAAGGTAATCTCTCTCTTCTAATCGATAATCATCAATACAAACAACAACAAATGGTCATGTAACTTTGCTCCACCATCGTGTAGATGTGTATTACCACCACAATCTAATCTCTTCTTCATTGCAATAACATATAATACTATATAATAATGATGAATCCAACAACTGCCATCACCAACAACAACACAATAACTCTACTAATTGCAAACAACATAATATACAAATAATATGGACAAACTACCAAAGCTACGTACCACTCGAACAAGAAGGATACATATTGCAACTGTTGGGTAACAATGTACCATAATTTGAAAGCTAAGATGTTGGTGTTATCTCGTTGCAGCAGTGCCGTCATCAGAGGAGGAGAGAAGAAGTTATACAACCCTAGTTATCGATTGAAAAGTACATCAACAACAAAATCTGCAACTCATATCCCAGTAATGTTAAATGAGGTACTGAATCTATGGCTAACCAATGATACAAAAGACAATGACGAAACACCTATCCATCTTATCGATGGCACAGTGGGTATGGGCGGACATACATTGGCAGCACTCCAATCAAAAAACAATATACACGTGCTAGGAATTGACCGTGATGCATCAATGATATACAATGCAAAGAAACATATCCAATCAACTAATAATGATGTGTCATCAAGAGTAGATTTCCATCATGGATCATTCACTGATATATCACAGCAACTGTCATCAAAAGTAGCGGACGGTATATTGATAGACTTAGGTATGAACTCTATACAAATATCAAATCAAAGAAGAGGATTTACATTTAAAAACTTTGATAGTCCATTAGATATGAGATTTGATACATCATCTACAAATACAAATATCAAAGCTAGTGATGTAGTTAATGAATATACACAGTCTGAATTATCAACTATATTTACAAACTTTGCTGATGAGCCGTATGCTGATGAGATTGCAGAGGAGATTGTTGAATGGAGAACCCAAGTATCACAAGGTAGAAGGGCAAAGCAAGGTATAAACAGTACATTAGAGTTACGGTATATTATTGAAGAGGCGGTTGACAAGTGTATTACTTTAAATGAAGATATTGATGATGAACCAGAGATTGAGATTGATACTAACAAGAGATATCAAACAATATCAACACCAACTACCAAACCAACAAAACAAGTTGATAAGAAGAGGAGGAAGAAGTTTGAATCATATCGTGCAATATGGAATTCACCAAAATGGTTAGGACCTAAGAAGAAGAAGCAACTACTATCACAATATCAACAACGTAAAGTACGTTATGCAAATCATGTAATGAGATGTTTCCAAGCTATACGTATTGAAGTTAATAATGAATTGGAACATATAAAATCATTCTTTCGGCAATTTGAAGATTCAGAAGAATCGATATTACAAGTTGGTGACAGGATAGTTGTTATTGTATTCCATCCAGGTGAAGATTTAATAGTTAGACGGGGTATGGATATGTTGGTAAATAGTGGTAACTATAAGTTAATTACACCGAAAGACGAGGGATTACGACCGACATATGAGGAAGTGAGAATTAATGGTCGGTCAAGAACGGCACGATTACATGCAGTAGAACGTATTAGGTAGAGAGAATTCTCTTCAGCTGAATACTACAGGATTCTAGGATGTTGGTAATATGGGGAGGATAGAGGAGGATACGATCTGTTTAGACTAGTGGACGAGCAACAACATACCATACGATGGTGGTGCCGTGCCATTACCATCATATGGAGGTGTAGTACCACCACAGAACGATCATCAATCCAATTAGGAATACCAAGGATACCACCTCGGGTGGGGAAGGGTATCCTTATGTTATTGAACTACTATCTCATCCTACCATCGATTGTATCATATCACCACGCTAATAGCATACATAATGATGTAGTTTTGATATGCATTAGTTCAACAGCCACACTCTATATTTAATGACAAGCATATCCTAACCAACAAAATTCGGTATCCTTCAGCCGTAGACTCAAACTGAGATATGATGTGATATGTAGTTGATAATATCCATTACCACCACCAATCCCATCATACCAAGCTTGTATTGTATATAATAATACCCAAATTAGTACCTTTAGAACATACTAAAATAGTATATCGCGTGTAACTGCTCTTCTTACTACCCATATTGTGGTGAAAAGTAGTATGTAGGTACAGTAGGTTGCTAGACTCCATGTGACATTACCAAGTTGTCATTGGTGGTGGTGGCGATGGTGGTGGTGGTGGTGTACATAATACTTGTCCAAGGTAGTACCCTTATAACTTATTTCAAACACTAATGTTGCCATAACTTCTCTTCTACTACTCGTATCAAGTTGATTTTTAGTGTAAAATGATCCTCTCATCAAGCTCTATCCATTTATGGTACTTCCAGCCTCGAATATGAATCTTTTGTCAATCAACTCAACTCGAGACGAGGTCATTTGGCCAGATTTTGGAGCCGGCGGCAGCCATTGACTCCACCATTTAGTACTCTTCAGAGGTTAATCATTAATATCATTATCATCATCATTATTACTATCATCATTAATCACAGCCTCGTCTACGACTCGGTTGATCTCCTCCTCCTTCGCTGCCGCTCAGTCGTCGTCGATATAAGATACAACAGACTCGGCTACGCCTCGTCAGTTCATCCGGCAGCAAGCTGCCTTCTTCACTTACATCATAGTCGCTTCGCTCCATGATGAAAGAAAGAGAAGAAGATACTCATGCTGCGCATTCGTATCACAATCATAACAATTAGCATTAACATCAGACGTACCAATAACACCATCACCACTTGTAACAATAAACATTACTTACCATCCAGTTAACCATCATGATTCATCAGGTGGTGGTGATGGTGCAGCTCTGCTGTGCCATTACCACCTCCTGATGAATCATCAACCACAACATCCAATCAACCTTCTTCTTAATCCATTCCAATCAACCTTCCTTTCAACAACAACAGCAGCGGTAGCTGGTGTTGTTGTTGAAAGTGATAACGTGCCCGTAGGGCTATGCCAACCAAGCATTATAATATCGACCATTAAGGTTGACTGTATTATGCGAATGACGAAGTCATGAGCCGTGTTTCTCTTATTTCATGTTTCTCAGACTTTCAAACTTTACTTGCGAGACGAAGTCGAGCTGTGAATCTCTTTTTATTGTTAATTATACTAATTGATAGATAATTTGATTACGATTCGATTGGTTGTCTTACCATCAAAATCTGATGAGTTGATCACCACTTCCAAAAAATGGACATCCGACGGTGATTTGCAAATGTAGGCCTTGCTTAAGTTGAGCACTTTTATTTTCGAGGTCATTTATAGACGCTGTTAGTACCATAATCGTGTAGATCTCCTTCTCCTGATTCTTTGGAGCTAAGAATCGTCTTCATAACCCTGTTACTTATCGAGATTAATACATGTAAAGATCGATGATACATTGCTAGGCAGCTCCATTGAGACTGAGAGATCGAAGAGAAGATTATGGTTTGCAGTGCCTTCCGCTGCTGATACGCTGGATTGATATATATAGAAGATTTCAAAGAGTACAAGAGAGTAATCTCTTCTTCATTGCAATAGATCAACTCCCATTGTTGTTGTTCATCCCTCAATTTTTGAGTGCGAGTTAATGTGACACGACGAGTACCGTATAAGAAGGGGCTTACCAAATTAAGAAAGAATGAGCTCACTATTTGCTTCTTTAAACGACCTGAGTACCGGTGACACTCAACGGCCATCTTTTTGGCCAACGGTATCTGTCACCCTTTCTCAACTCATCAAATGAAAAATTGCAAAGAAGAAGATTGAGATGAACGGAGAAGAGGAAGAAGAGTACGAGTTTATAAACAGTGCAATATTGATATACAGTTAAAGAGAGTATTAAAGAAGAGAAGAAGGTGCACTCTTCAATCAACAAACAAACAGTCATATAAAAGGTAATCTCTCTCTTCTAATCGATAATCATCAATACAAACAACAACAAATGGTCATGTAACTTTGCTCCACCATCGTGTAGATGTGTATTACCACCACAATCTAATCTCTTCTTCATTGCAATAACATATAATACTATATAATAATGATGAATCCAACAACTGCCATCACCAACAACAACACAATAACTCTACTAATTGCAAACAACATAATATACAAATAATATGGACAAACTACCAAAGCTACGTACCACTCGAACAAGAAGGATACATATTGCAACTGTTGGGTAACAATGTACCATAATTTGAAAGCTAAGATGTTGGTGTTATCTCGTTGCAGCAGTGCCGTCATCAGAGGAGGAGAGAAGAAGTTATACAACCCTAGTTATCGATTGAAAAGTACATCAACAACAAAATCTGCAACTCATATCCCAGTAATGTTAAATGAGGTACTGAATCTATGGCTAACCAATGATACAAAAGACAATGACGAAACACCTATCCATCTTATCGATGGCACAGTGGGTATGGGCGGACATACATTGGCAGCACTCCAATCAAAAAACAATATACACGTGCTAGGAATTGACCGTGATGCATCAATGATATACAATGCAAAGAAACATATCCAATCAACTAATAATGATGTGTCATCAAGAGTAGATTTCCATCATGGATCATTCACTGATATATCACAGCAACTGTCATCAAAAGTAGCGGACGGTATATTGATAGACTTAGGTATGAACTCTATACAAATATCAAATCAAAGAAGAGGATTTACATTTAAAAACTTTGATAGTCCATTAGATATGAGATTTGATACATCATCTACAAATACAAATATCAAAGCTAGTGATGTAGTTAATGAATATACACAGTCTGAATTATCAAACATATTTACCAACTATGCTGATGAACCGTATGCTGATGAGATTGCAGCGGATATTGTGGAATGGAGAGCCCAAGTATCACAGTTAGGGGGTAGAAGGGCAAAGCAAGGTATAAACAGTACATTAGAGTTACGGTATATTATTGAAGAGGCGGTTGACAAATGTATTACTCTAAATGAAGATACTGATGATGATCCAGAGATTGAGATTGATGCTAACAAGAGATATCATACAATAACAACCCCAACTACCAAACCAACAAAACAAGTAGACAAGAAGAAGAGGAAGAAGTTTGAATCATATCGTGCAATAATATGGAATTCACCAAAATGGTTAGGACCTAAGAAGAAGAAGCAGTTATTATCACAATATCAACAACGTAAAGTACGACATGCAAATCATGTAATGAGATGTTTCCAAGCTATACGTATTGAAGTTAATAATGAATTGGAACATATCCAATTGTTCTTTCGGCAATTTGAAGATTCAGAAGAATCGATATTACAAATTGGTGGCAGAATAGTTGTTATTGTATTCCATCCAGGTGAAGATTTAGTAGTTAGAGAAGGTATGGATATGTTGGTAAATAGTGGTAACTATAAGTTAATTACACCGAAAGACGAGGGATTACGACCGACATATGAGGAAGTGAGAATGAACGGTCGGTCAAGAACGGCACGATTACATGCAATAGAACGTATTAGATAAGGATAAAGAGAAGAGTTAATATCTGGGTAATCTTTATATGATTAGTTGATTAATTGACGACTTCCTCCTGCCTCATAATTGTAAAGTTTTTGTATTTCTATACTTTCTTTTCATCAGGAGTTTTGCATACCATTGAATCTACCGCATGAACTGCCCCTTGCAATTCTTTTGATTTAGTTGTTGTCATGTATAAATGGCATATGATACCGGGTCATTGATGAGGAGAGTTAGCATACATTGGTATAGAACATAATAACAGTATACACATCAAACATACAAAAATGACTTACCTTCCCAAAGTGCTTTATAAACAAGTTGCTGACGCTGTACTGGACGCTTCCCCTCAAATAATGATGATGTCACCTCAATTGATATATGACTACCGTTCGGATCATCGTATGCTCCTGTTGTTGTCCAAGGTTATATGGTTAATAGACGTGTTGAAAGTAAGAAAAGATCAGACACATCATATGTACTTTTGCAATAACACATCACGCATAATACCACGACGTACCCAATACTTTGACATCATCAGTTTCCAATGCTTTAACAATCTTCTCACGGCATGTATCAACTACCGATGTTTGTTCCTCACTAGGTGACGACATGTATCGAGTGGTTAGTGGAGATAGTAATGATGTTTGTTGTGGGTAGGATACCGCTGCACCTCTCTGTATTGATGCCGCTGTAGACTTAGATATCATCGAAGATGATTGACGAGCAATTTGTGTAAATGATTTGACAAACATGATTGAGTTTAATAGTAGAGGGAGAAAGAAGAGGAGGTTAGTAGTGGCGGCCTTCATGGTTGGTAGAAAATGATGATGCGAGTGATAAGGTAATTGCGTACTATGGCGATGAAACGGTATCTTACTTCTACGCTAATTAAATTATGCTATTGCGATCGCCTTTGTCTATCGAGATATCATCCAATTCTCTTGGACTACATAATACACTCACACATCTATCAAGAAGATATATTGTATCGGCCGGTTACACGAGCGATCATACTTCTAAGAGGAATAAAATTTTCTTTTTACACACTTGAACTTACCAACTCCCACTATCATACAGCAGGATACTGCAGATATATAGTCTATTGCTATTATCAATTGAAGCACGGATATACACGGATTATTATATTAAGAAGAAGAGGGGTGTAATATACAAATTAGAATCATGGAATCTATTTTTGCTAACTTCATATCCAAACAAAACAACATAACCCAAGCTAATAAAACAGTGCTTCGCCGTTTAAGAGAAGATGACCCATCGCTCACACAATTAAATATTGATAGTGGTAATGATGATGATGTATTATTCACCCTTATTGGTAACCATTGGTCGGATTTTGGCGAATTGGGAGAGTGTATTGGCCGAAACACAAACTTGAAAGCTTTAAATATATACATTATTCTTACAGACAATCAACAAGATGAGGAGTTTCCATATGGCAGAGAACTATCTGCTGATAATCCGCGTATGAAACAAGCTCAGGCATTTTTCAAAGGTTTACAATCTAACACGAGTGTGCAAAGTCTACATTTACATGCACCAGGTTGCAACACATTTGGACTTCTCAATCCCTTCCTCAAACATAATAATAATCTAACTGAGTTTGTGATTGATGAATGCCATGAGTATTATAAGTGGTGGGACGATTTCATATCAGCTCTACGTGATTGTGTATCACTAACGTGCATTAAGATTAGGTATATGGATCTTGAGGGCGAAGAGAGCGGGGAGATCTTTCAAGTTTTAAATCAACATCAGCCAAAACTTGAGGTACTTGAATTTCCCGGCAACCAACTAACCAGAAGGAGTGGTGAGGGAGAAGAGGCATTGACTAATCTACTATGTGATTCTACTCATATACATACACTCAATCTTTGCCGTAATGGTATTAATGATAATGCATTGGAGACGTTAATGCCTCAGCTTGGAAAGCTTCGTAATCTGGATCTATCTGGTAATATGATTTCAATTACAACCAATGGATTTAAGGCTATTGCGACATTACTGGAGGATTCATCATGTAACCTCGAGGAGCTCAATCTAGAAGGCAACAACATTCAAAATGAGAGGGTGCATATATTTGCAAGGGCTATTGCTGAGAATACAAAGTTAAAGTCATTGATACTTAGTGGCAACTCGGTCAGTGATGCAGGCTGGGATCTCTTCTCCGATGTGGTATGTGATACTTCTTCCATCAATAATACGTACAACTCAAATCACACACTTCGGCAGCTCATCAAAGATGTGTCAATTGAGAATCGGGATGCACTACCAGGTCATATTGAACAGTACCTGACCTTGAATAAACAACACGACGATAAGAAGAAAGTTGCAGCTATTAAGATTATGCAATACCATTGGCGTAATCTCACCATGCGTCCCTTCTTTGAATGGGAGTTGAAATGTTTACCCGTTGCCGTGAATTGGTTTGACAATGTGCCCTCCTTCCCCAGACCGAGGTGTGAAATTGAAATGAGCAAGCTACGGGCAATTTATGAATTCGTCAGAGGAATGCCAGTGGAATGTGCCGACGGCTATTTTGGTAGGAACAAAAAGGGAAGTAAGAAGAGAGCAAGAAGTGAGTAAAGGGGCGGGAGTTGATAACAGAAAGAAGTAATATGGGGAGTCTTCTATAGGCATATAAAACTACTTCTTAGTATGAATTACGAATCAAATCATCTACTTCTTTTAAGGTAGAATTAATTTACTTTTATCCAAGCATCTATTATGGGTAGACAAGAGGATCCGCCTAAAACGTGCAGTCTTTCTCCGCTCTCCAACACCAACTCTTCTAATCTCAACCATATTCTTTAATCTAGCCGCCGCCCATATCCAATACTAACCCAATCCATCTTAATCAACACATTTCTACTTTTGCTGATCTTCCTTAATACCATCACCACTAACTGGTTTAATACCAGCATGTTCCATGACCTCCTTTAAATTATTAAAATACCGCTCCTTCCTCTTCTGTGGCACTCTAGCCGCCCTAATCTCACCTGGCCTATCCACATATTCAATAACAGCCATGGGCTAAGGATGGATTTAAATAAATAGTATAAATGTTAGTATAACGTATAAGTTGTAAAAGCTATACAATAGCACCACAAAAACATCAAAATATACACATACCGCATTATCACCCTTTCGGGTTTGGCTCAACTTCAAAACACGTGTATATCCACCATCACGATCTTCATACCTCGGTCCTAATATATCAAATAATTTAGTACATGCCGGCTTTTCACGTATAATACGCATGGCACGTTGTTGTGATGCCATATTACCCTTCTTGGCATATCCTATTACTTTATCGGCTAAGGTACGGAGTTCTTTTGCTTTTGGTACTGTTGTTACGATACGTTCGTGTTTAATTAGAGAGGTTACCATGTTCCGTAGCATTGCCCACTGTTATTTATATGTATTGCATTGTATACGGGGAGCAGTGTTAGTATTATTGATGTGGAGAACACTACGGAATGTATTGCAATTTTGATGTCCACTCAAATTTGATACATAAGATGTGTCTGTACCTACGCAAATAAAACTTACCTTGTGCTCGGGCGTACGGCCGAGCTTTCTAAACTGTGCTAGCCGTTTTCTCATTGTTTAAACTCTGCGGCACTTTTTCAGCCAGTTAGTTAGTGGAAATGGCGTGGGCTTAGAATATTAGTACATCTTTAAGGCTTATGATACAACGTATTACCGTTCATCGCCATAATTCTGCTGCCGCTGTATTGTACTCTGCTTGATCTTTGATTGCTCCTAACTTGATTGTGGCGCCTATTATTATCGAGGGCAACCTCTCAAATATGCTTGCAAATCACTCACTAACATTTGACCTATTCCTCTACAATATCTAAATCTAATCGGTATCAATTCAGAAGAGCAGTGGCGGTATAAAAAGGACACATGATATGCACAAACACTCTATCTCTATTCACCCGACATAACAACATACATTGTCGTCACTTTACGACACATATAAAAGAATATAAATAAGTTCAATATGTCAGACACAATACCGTCCAATAACGATGAGTCTGCAGATTGGTCTGTAGTATTCGTAGAGGAAAATGGTGATATTATGACATTGAGTGATGTACATTCAACTACAATACTAGCATCCGCATTTGAATGGTTTCGACGAGGTAAAAGAACTTCATTTTTACTAAGCCGGATATTATATCAATTCAGGCATAACGGTACATTATTACCATTTGATTGCAATAAGACATTGATACAACTACAACGTAGTACTTATAACAAAAACATAACTATACATGTTGCTATCAAGCATATAGTTAGCAGACAGGAATTTGACAACCAGCTTGCAGACATCGATCAATACGTCAAAAAGAATCCAAACAGTTTTATTGGTCAACAAATTACAAATCCTATCGAAAAGACACCGGGTAATGTTATGGATTATACGAAGGATGAAACGGGGGGATATTTTACAATTTCATTTCTAGGTGACGAGGAGGAATTGACATGTCCATTAGATACGTTTACTGGTGCGCTGCGAGAGTACTACTTTGACCCTACAATTGATGGATTTACACAGGACTTATGGTGGTATCTTAATGAACAGATTCTGAAGTATGATTCAAAATTGACTAGGTTAGATGAGGATATTAAGAATTTGGGGGCAAATGGATCGGGTACAAATGAGCTGGTGTTGCAATTGTTGAAGGTTTTACATGATATTGGACTTACTCTATTGTTTTCTATTCAGATCACGGATTCTAACAGCTACATATCATTGGCAGGTGGGGTATGCCCCCGAGCATCTAGTTGTCATGAAAGACTCAAGAATCAATTCAGAGTAGTAAACAATATGAAGAGGGTTATATTTATATTCGGAGCAACACAAACAGTGAATAAACCTATCTTCAACATAGGTGATATCGTGAGTGCTGAATGGCTGGACTTCAACAAAAGAGGTGTCATCAAATCAATCAAAGGAGGTGTCATCAAATCAATAAGGAAGATAAAGACGACATACGGTGCCCGTCGACTTTATAAGGTCGAGTTTGATAATGGTATTACAAGGGATATCAATTACGACCAGATAGGTGAACATCCTGAAGCAGATTGGATGGGTCCATCAAACTGGATAGGATTGGATGGGTCCACCAAACGGAATGCTCCTCCAAAAGGAGTCAAGCACGTATGTGATAAAGACTCCAGTGATCAATGGGCAAGGGAAATAGGTTGGTATATTGCGGAAATAGATGGGGTAGGGGTGCCATTTGTGCGCTTTTCTGATGCCACCAGAGCAAGTGATATCAACACCGTGCTTAAGAAAGGTATTAAGAACATAAAACAAGATGATCTAAACATGCCAGAGGACTGGTCAATCTCAACAAAGAGTACTGAACAGATTATATTGGAGCTTAACCTTTTGATTGCAGTTGAAAGATTAGTACACCCCATGATGATACGAATTGGTAGGGTGCTGATCTATCTCATACATCCTGGTGGTAATGTAGAAGAAAAGGCAAATCCCGGCCGTCTTTGGAAAGTGGCACACGGATATTATCGCAATGGCAGGTCAGCTCCTAAAACGAAAGAACGATTATTTGCATTTGGCTTTAGGAAGCAATGTTTGGAAGCAGTGAGTTGTTGAAAGTGTTTCTACCTTCGTTGTTGCAGGCAATGCCTTCATACCTAATACTCTATCTTTTACTCAGGGAATGGATGTTAAACAGATTTGCCGCTATTTCATCGGTGCCAAAGGTGAGATTGATAAGTTCTTGCTAACAGTACCACTTTTCCACGAGGCCTATAAGGCAGCTTCCCCATTGAGATACCTTACAGGAAGCAAACCAAAGGAAGCAAATGAGTTTCTGATGATTCAGTTGAATGATGATACGCATACAATAGAAAGTCTCATGTACAAGGCAAACGATACTTTCAAGGAATTACTCACAAAGTATGCAGAAGATAAGGACACATCTATAAAATCACTCCGAATTAAACACAACGACAGAATGATATTCTTAAGTAGTATGGGAAAGGAGACACCCAGAGCTTTTGGTATCCAAGATTATGACACATTGGAAATTACGGTCATACAATCTACACCAACAGAAACATCAACTAAAGAACAACCAAATAATCAGACCTCTCCCAAAGGCAAAAATAAGAAGAAGAAGAAACACAAAAAGAGTAAGAAGAAGCAACCAGTACAAATAGCACCACCCGAGGATCTTAAGGGAGAACATTCCAAGCTACTTGGAAAGGTATATGAAGAAGCAGAGTCTCAATTCAAAGAGATACGACAACGACTTAATGCCTTAAACTTGGAACGGACCAAACCAAAGCAGAGAACTTCACCAACTAAGTCGGCTAAACCTGTGGAAGTAGTAGATATTCCTCTTGATGACGGTCAGCTAGGAGGCAAGGCAGGGAAGACACAGTTTATCATTCAAGTCGGAGAGGTATCCAATCTGTACAAGACAACCAAGCCCTCATCAGCCAGCCGTGGTAGAAGGCAAGATGATATAATGATTGATTTGCATGGCTTGACGGCCGAAGAGGCCGTATGTAGACTTGACAAACATCTACCGTCTTGGATAGAGATTGCAATGAAGGGTACATATCCATTTGTTATTCCAGTAAAGATTGTTTGTGGTGGAGGCAATCAGATCTTAGCCGAGGTGGTTGAGAATTGGATTAAACAGAATGATCATGTGGCCAATGCACCAAAGAATATGTATTTGAGATCGGGTGGCTGGTGTATTCAATAGCTATTTGCTTTATAACATAAGGATCAAATTACTTTATACAACTTATATTATATACATACAATACAGATTCATATTGCTTCGACTGTGACTGTGGCTATGATAATGATCATGACTACTCATAGCTCATCATTTGCCAGACTCTTGGTACGAAGTACATAATGCCCTTCATAATGTTCCTCGCTATCCTCTTCTTTGAGTGTACCATCTTGAACCCACCAATCATGGCCAAGTTTCCAGACATCGTCGCTTAATTGTGTACCACTCTGAGTAGTTGCAAATGTCATGGCATTATACAAAGCATCATAATACTGCCATAGTGACTCCCATTCAAATTTTGTCATATCTCCATGCTCTTCATAACTCTTGTGTCTGTGTGTATCAGCAAAGGTATCCAAACGAACGATTTCTGCTTGTAGTAGACTCTTACCCTTTGACGACATGGGCACGAGGAAGTTCACTACCACTTCTCTTGTACTTTCATCTCCATCCTTCCATTCTAATTCAAACTTTACCCTTGCAAAGTCAAACAACCACCGTTGGGGTATGGATTCAACAAAACCATACTGTGACCACATCTCCGGTGTACCAAACCAATCTAATCGATCACTGCATATATCACAACGATTGTAAGATAGGAGTAACTCCTCTCCAGCCTTTATTGATTTGGAAAGAGTAAATCCAAGATGTGAGGAGACTATTTCTCTTTCATCATTTTCTTGACTTTCATCATGTTTAATGTTAGGGTTTGCATTGTCATGATTGAACATGTCGTAGAATGGTATCATATAATCATAATCAGCTCGAGAAGTAACCAGCATGGCAGCTAAGATATACTGTGGATCATTGATAAGATCACCGGCATTGCAATCTATTTTCAACTCATCAATCATATCTCGTACACCGTGTGGTGGTAACTCGTCGTACTGTAGTGGATTGTAATCATCAGCTCTACTCTCTGTAAGTCTCTCTTTTCGTGTACTCTTGAGCATAGTCGATAATAGATCCTTCCCAGAGTTAGACCAGAATGATGGAAGATATCCGCTTGGTTGCGCTGCTAAATATTTACCATAGGGTGTGCCATCATCACCGTCACTGATAGCATTCATTACCGCCTTAATTGTAATGCAGTCAGTGGCCTCTATATCATCTTCATTCTCCATCAACTCTTCTGTAGGTTGCAATATTAGATTAGAAGGTATAGAACATAATTGTTCACCGGCATCCATATCTTGTGTTGCAAATATACCACGATATGATCCATCATTCTTCACTACTAATTTGTCGTTGATGTAGGCACCATTATCACGAAGCCATTGAATTAGATTGGTTGATAGGGTATCAGCGTCATCCTTGTAGAAATCATTGTCTGCAGAGGTTTCAGCCGCGGCGGCGACGATGGCATCACAAAAAGTGATGCTTATGAGAGTGACCGCGATTAAAGATAGTCTAAGCATAATAAGGCGATAGACGACGAAAGGTTGGTCTCCTCCTTACAGATGTTCGATTGCAATGTTGATAGGTAGGGTGGAGATTGCAATTAGATAAGAGGATGCGATAGTCGAGGTAGCATTGCATTGATGGTGGTGTTATATTGATTTGAGGATTTTAGGCTTATGTATTTGGCCGTTACAATTTACGGCCGTTTTGGAGGCTTCTGTGTTGTGAAGAATAGAAGAGGATAGAATGACATGTTGTTGAGCAATATGCTGATATGGTCTGCTACACACTCATCTACTCTTGTGACGACAGTGTAGTATGGGGTCGACCGCTGTAGAAGTCTGCCGCTGTCTATTTTTATCTATATAGAATAATTAGGGTAGATAAAAAAATGCACATATGATTATGATATGTATCAAAGTCAAGTTGTTCTAGTTAGTTTATACTGACCTCATTAGCAGAGGTTTGTATATAAGCATCAGGATGTAGTCTTTTGCTTATGAATAATGTGCAAGATATTGCAAGAGTCATGATTTTGTGGAATGCTTATCCTATGTACTGCGTCTTGGCATTCACATCACATGATCGCGCGATGAGAACGCCACATCAGAACTTAAGATAGAATATAGGCAACAATATGATACTATACATATTACTTTTAATTGCAGTTACATTATCACTTAGAGGCGATTATTCCAATGCACTCTCCACTTCAACTTGTGCAGCCGCAGATGTTATTAATTCAGAGCTCGATATTATTACAGAACTTGATTTCTACGAAGATGATGGTGACATTTTATCAACCAAATTCAACACATGGATTCGTGATAATGCTAAAGTTGACTTCTATGAAGATGATAACGATATCCTATCGACAAATTTGATAGCATGGCTTCGTGATAATGGTGCCTACATTAATGATAAATTGGTAGTCAAGAATGATGGATCTTATCGGGGTGTATTTGCTACACAGGATATGGAAGTTGGTGAACGAGTGTGTTCTATACCTTCCCATCTGATAATACAACCTACCGAGGAGTTGATGAAACGAGAAGATGTAGGTATTTGTACCGACTGCTTAACAACCAAATCAGTAATGAATGAGTTAAGTAGTGACGATCGTACTCCATATGGAGAGTATCTAGCAGCACAAACAAGCGGATATCTTCCATTATTCTGGTATGACTCCGGGAAGGAGCTACTATCAACTATGCTTAAGAGTACACGGAAAGAGAGACTTACAGAGAGTAGAGATACAGATTACAATCCGTTAGAGTACGATGAGCTACCACCACATGGCGTACGAGATATGATTAACGAGTTGAAAAGAGATTGCAAAGCTGGTGATGAGTTGATTGACGATTCACAGTATCTCTTTGCTTCCATGCTTGTTACATCTCGAGCTGACTACGACTACATGATACCATTCTACGATATGTTTATTTAATCATAATAATGCAAAATTAACATCAAACACGACGAGAATCCACACAAAGACGACAATAAGAGGGAGCTAACAATCTCACAGCTCGGGTTCACACTTACAAAACCTGTCAAAGCAGGAGAGGAGTTATTTCTCTCTTACAATCGTGGTAATATATGCGGCGATAGATTAGATTGGTATGGCACACCGGAGATGTGGCTAGAGTATGGTTTTGTTGAATCGCTTCCACAACGGTGGTTGTTTGACTTTGCCAGAGTGAAGTTTGACTTAGAATGGAAGGATGGAGATGAACGTAGTGGAGAAGTGGTAGTAAACTTCCTCGTGCCCATGTCATCAAGGGGTAAGAGTCTATTACAAGAAGAGCTTACTCGTCTGGATACCTTTGCTACAGTGCACAGACATAAGAGCTATGAAGAGTATGGAGACATGTCTCGATTCGAATGGGAGTCGCTTTGGCAGTATTATGATGCCTTGCATAATGCCTTGACACTTGCAACAACTCAGAATGATGACGAATCTGACGAGGTCTGGAAACTTGGTCATGATTGGTGGGTTCAAGATGGTACTCTCAAAGAAGAGGAGAGCGAAGAGCATTATGTACTTCGTACTAAAAGTCTATGAGTCGGAAAGTGAGCTTGGGGTGTGTAGATGACTGCTTAGGCTTAATGACAATGAGCATATGTTATATCCAAGATGATAGAAGTAGTGTATACTGTTAGTAGAAAGAAACAAACATCTCTTCCTTTCAAACTAGCTCCTACTTATCAGAGTCTTGCATAATTAGTAGCTTGAACACAACTGTTCACAAGTCAAACTGGCAAAGAGCAGCACCAAAGGCAGAGACTGTTGTGAATGGTGCCTATGAACAGTGAAGACGAAGATAATGTTAGAGTTAGCAGACGAACAAGACAGCACAGAGTATCAACCATTGTCAACTTACCTTATAATCTAAATGAAACGTATCCTCTTCATCAACCTTACCAAACTGTAATAGACATTCACCCTTTTCATTCTCAAGCTGCATATTCTTCACACTAGGCGTTAGTACACGTCCTGAAAAGTTGAGTCGGTACTGTCCCTCGTGATACTTGGGTGCTCTTGTTTGTACTGCCTCAAGATTGTGATGCTTCCAAGTTCCATTGTGTAGATGTTCCATGAGTCTGTTACTGCTATTTCCATGATCCTTGTCTCTGTTCGATTGCTTGGGAATGACGGCTTGCATCTTTCGTGGTGGTTGACCTTCCGTAATTTGTTGTGTCAAGGCAGGAATATCATAAACGTAGGCCGCCGCAGTTTCCTTCTCACGGCTCGAATTGTACAGATTGTAACATCCCACCGGCTGATCTTTATCACGACGAAGTTTACCAATGTAATGTCCAGCCTTCTTGGATAGTTTGGCATTCATACCTCCTCGTAGTGCATCGAAGAGATGATAGTTGGATGTTCGTGATGACTTGACCTTGTTTGCAATGATACTAACAGACTCTGCATCGTCAGTTTGGATTGATAGATGATATCTATTCTTACCACAACGTGTCACACAACAATGAACGAATCCAGTACTTGAATGATAGTTTGATTTAGTAGGCAGGCCGAATAGTGAAGGTGCTAGTGGTTTGTTGTTAGTTTGTCGATGATTAGTTGTGTCATTGTCATCTTGCTTTGGACGTGGAGAAGGATGACCAATACGCTGAACAATAGGTTGTTCCATCTCTCGTTTGGGAGTTGACATACTTTGACTAAGACGACTACTAATTGGTGATAGTTGGTTTAGTTTGTTAGGATACTCTACCTAAGTACATACAAGTAGCTTCCTTCACACAACACAACTTCACTCTTCATCATCTCAAACACTCAAGAACCTCTGCTACATGAAGAGAAAGCTTGCATTGCTTTACAACAATACCAACTCCTATCGTCTAGTCAAACTACTACGCTTCTCCTTCACTACTCGTAGTAGAATGACAAGCAAATCTTCGTCTAATGCTGAAGATGATCCACAATGTAATCTAGTTAGTAGCGTAGGCTTGGACAGTTTGAGTCTCAATAAACTGCAACCCATAGTGACGAGTAGTGAATCAAGTACAAGTAAACTAGAATCATTATCAGATGATCTTCTACTCAATGTCCTCTTGTATTGTGGACCAACCGAAGTAGAAGAGAGTGTCAAGCTTGTCAGTCGTAGGTTGCAGTAAGTATTGTCAATGTGTGGAGTCACTACTCACCTAATCTTTTGCACAACTCACTCATCATTCGTATTCTTCCCACAGCAATGCTACGTCATTATCAACATTGTTGTGGAAGGAGTTTTGTATCCTCACTGGCAAGGCATTGGATGCTCAGTTTGCTACTGAGAATGAATTAACATCTTCTGTTTGTGTTGTTGAGTCGTCAAGTGTTGTTGTTGTAAAGGAAGACGAGAAACAACAACAAGAGGACGATGACGTAGGCAGCGATTCATCTCTACACTCGTCATTTTCCACAGCCGCCACTACAGCTAATGACAATCTCTATAGACTCTTCTACTTTCGTAATCCGTGCGTGCCTGTAGACTTTGATACAATAAACGAGGCATTGAAACACTGTCCTCGAACCAAGTTATCGACTAAAGCAACAACTCTGCAACAGCATTCGTCATCAACACAGGATTCAATCATCTTCTCAGAGACTGCAACTGTTGTGTTAATGCCAGGAGTGTATGATGAACGTGTTGATATTAGCGGTGAGCCTTGGAGTGTAGGACAAGCAACCTTTGACAAGAGTATTGCAATTCGTGCTTCATTTCCATTGATTGGTGCTACTATTCGTAGTCCTAATCTGTCTGATAATGATGAAGATGTCCTAGATCAGCCGTGCATATCAATATCCACTCGTGACGAGGAAACAGTAGAAGGTGTTCAAAAGGGCATCTCTGTTCGTCTTTCTCATCTTAGAATCCTTCATTCTACTCCTGGGGTGAGTATTATTTTGTGTTTTTATTATACTTTAGCCACAACCCACTTCATCTCATCTCCTTGACACGATAATACACGACAGGCCAACATTTGGGGAGGTAATACTGCAATCAATATCGAAGGACCACGAGCACGAGTCATTATTGATTCATGTGTACTACAGAGTGATTCGGGACGTGGCTTGGTTGTTACCACTCAAGCCGTTTGTGAATTGTACCAAACGAGTATTATCAATTGTGCTGCAACTGGTTTCTACTTGGGTGATTGGTAAGACTGTGGTGATACTATCGGTTGTGATGCTTGATTGATGTTCAACGTGACGTTACTCATGTCTTTGTCATTATCACAGGGGATCTCGAGCACGTATCTCTGGTTGTAATATTTTAAGGAATGGATTTGGTTCAAAACGACGGCCTTCTTCTTCTACTGATGATCAAGCTGATCGACTTCCAGTTGTACCAAGTGGCCATTCAGGTAAGCTGTGTTCGTATGGAAGTAATTGTCTGCACTATGATCTGACTAAAAAAACATATCACATTACCACACTACCGCACCATACCAAAAGGAGTATACATTGAGAGTAGTATGTGTTGGATAGATGATTCACTACTCTCTGGTAACTGTCTAACTGGATTGAGTGTTGTTCGTGGTGGCTTTGTTTCATTATCAGGCTCAGACTTTACCGAGAATGGGCAACAGGCAGCTGCTCCTCCAATATTGATTGAAGATGCTCATGATGTTCGTGCTAATACCAATAATAGAATGCAACAACAAGGAGGACCCGTCAGTATCCGAGGCGGTGTAGTTGAAGGACCAGTAAAGAATAACTACACTAGTATGAGGTTGGAAGTTGATGAGGGACATGTTGTCAATGGAGGTATACTTCGTGGCGGTGGCGGCACTACTTCATCTTGGACAAGACAGTCCTTGACTTGAGATGATACATATAGCCGTAGCTAATCACGATGGTCTAATATTGATTTATGTACAGTAACTTGTTACTACCGTATTGATATGATACCGACCGATTAAGAGTACATATTCTTGGGTGCATTGGCCACATTATCATTCTGCTTAATCCAATTCTCAACTACCTCGGCTAAGATCTGACTACCTCCGCCACAAACAATCTTGACTGGAATTACAAATGGATATATACCCTTCATTGCAGTCTCTATCCAAGATGGTAGATGCTTGTCAAGTCTATACACAGCCTCTTCAGCTGTCAAGCCGTGCAAATCAATTAGTGTATCATCTTGTCTTCTACCACGGCCGATTGATGAGGACTTGGTTGTTTTGTATAAGTTAGATACCTCGCCAACTTGAATGATGAATTGTGTTTTGCCTGCTTTGCCTCCTAATAGTTGATCGTCATCAAGAGGATTGTCTACTACTTCCACAGATTTAGTTGCTTTAGATGGAGAGGTTCTCTGCTTTGGTTTGGTCCGTTCCAAGTTCATGGCATTGAGTCGTTGGCGTATCTCTTTGAATGTAGGCTCAGCCTCTTCATATACCTTTCCAAGTAACTTGGAATGCTCGCCTCTTAACTCTACCTCCGTCTTTTGAATAACTATAGGCTGTGCCCTCTTCTTCTTACTCTTTTTGTGTTTCTTATTCTTTTTCTTCTTGCTTGTTGGAGACTGCTGTTTAGATTGCTCGTTTGTTATTGGTTCTGATGGTGTAAGTGTAGATTGTATGATTGTAATCTCCAATACGTCATCTTCTTTCATTCCTAAGTCTAATGGTGTCTTCTTTCCAATACCACTTATGAATAGTGTTTTGTCTTTGTATTTCACACGGAGTGACTTAACTGATGTACATCTATTATCTGCATATCTTGCGAGGAAATGCTTGATAGGTCTATTACAACTACAAATGTCTCTCGTTGTAGTATATCCATTTGTACACTGAATGATCACAAAATCATCAATATTATCTGGTTTATTGGCTTGTATATAATTCAACATATCTTCTGCTGAAGCAGTTGATTTGTACACTTTCCGTAACAGTGGAACCATGCTCAAAAAATTGTCAAGATTGCCCTTGGCAGCAACGAAGAGCCGACAGATCCGCTGAGTGTTTATATGCTGTTAGAGTTAAGACAATAAGTATGTCAGAATCTCCAAAAAGACCAACCGATAATCAAAATAGAAGACTCACTTTATGTATACAGATATGCCACAGAGCAAAAACATATAATCCGTACTTCATTTGATCATAAAAGCCTCTCAGATAGTCGATATAGACACATTTGTAACAAAAACCAAGGTCAATTCCCCCCTGTAACATCGAATCTGGTTCAGAAGATTGGATAAGTACCTTCAATATTGTCTTCATGGTTGGGTTTTGAATCCTGTTGTATGAAGCAAATAGACAAGCAGTCAGTGGCAATTGCTCTTTTAATGTCGCCCCATACATTTGCAAGTCTTTAGACTTTTCTGACGCTCTAGCCTTAAAATAGACACTCCAATTCGAAGGAAAATTTAGATCACTCTCTTTTAGATCACCCCCTTTGGTCTGTGCTTGACTGATATCATATGCTTTAAAAGCGTGAGACAAATGTACGAAAGTTTCCTCTATCCCCTCAATTTCTACAGTATACCACCCTACTTCCCTCGCCCATGGGTCGGTTGATTCTTTATCACATACATGCTTGACTCCCTTCCAATCTGATTCTTTGACACGCTTCGATAATGTATACTCATGTTCTAGTATCACTTGGTAGTCCTCAATATCTGTTTGAATATCACCATTGTCAAACTTCACACCATAAACTCGACGAGGACCATATCCATCAATGTCTTCGTACTCTTTAAGCGTTTTGACTCTACCTCGTTCAGGGATGCCCCCTCTGTTACTTACATACACCGCTTCACCTACTTCTATAATAGATTTACTCACGTTCAGGCTCTTGTTTCTAAGCAGTGACTTCTTTACCCTAGACAAGACAGACAGAAAATCTCTCAGGCTAGTTAGGCTCTGTCTCATGATATATACACCCTCTGCAGTACTCATCCATGGTTCAATATGCAAATCGAATTCGAGTGATCTATTAATCTCTTGCTCTAACTTGAGTACACTGAGCAAATCATTATATTCATTTTGTTGTTGTTGATATTGTGAAACTAAGTGTTCAAAATCTGCCTTATGTTTTCGCATTATATGAAGTAAATACCTGGCAAAATCTTTCCCAACTCCATCATGAGCCGTGTAGTAAAGTTGCATTCCTTCTGTTATGTCTTCCTCCGTACATTCAATCCTTTTCTCACCTAATTTTTGCGTTTCTACAATCCAAACTGTACCTGATTCAGTATAGGATACATCAACTATTGATCCAATAGCTTCATTTGTCCATATCTTTTGATTTATAAACCTCTCCGGTGGGTGATTACTGACTTTTGGGATTTGTATGTTATCAAGCCCTTCCGCATCATACAGTTTCCTAACAACATAAATTGTATCACCAGAAGCTATTTCCAAATATATCAATGTACTACCGCAAGTTGTTGGTAATGGTTCACCATCTTCTTTGGAATAATGGAAGATAATTTGACTTAGCAATAATGAGACGCTCTTTTGCACTGAATACTGTTCAAATAATTCACTAAGCAGTGTAGCTGGTTTTGCTTCTATAGTTACCACATCACCATCTTCATCCATAAAGTTAACCGATATCGGGTCAGGAGAAGGTGCACCCTCAATATATATCGTATCACCATTCTTGATATTGAGATCGATATTACAAATACCATAGCTGGTAATAACTTTCCCATCATGAATATATTTCAACTTAGTTTCTCCATAGCCATTAATGTTCCAATCCCAATAAAGACTGCTATACTTATCACATACACGTTCGTGTAGAGTTTGGAATGGCTCATGACTATTAATTGTACCACTGTACTCTTCTCGTCCTGTCTCCTTATCAACCAATCTTATATTGAGATCTTCTTCTATTTCAATTGGGATGCCAAGATCCTCTAACTCTTGAACTGTTGGAGGATCGGTTCTAATATTTAAGTTCTTTATTGGTTCCATATTCCCCGGCCTTACTTTCTTACTAACTGGTTCCTATATTATGTAAATCATATGTAGGGAGCATAGCTAGCCATTCACTTAACATGACGATATTCTAAGAGTCCCAATGTCTATTGCAATAGGGTATATGTTGTTGTCTGAGTATACCTATACAGTGTATACTGACTATCGTTGAGATAACTATTGAAAAGTGCACATAAGATGTGTTCACTTTTTTTGCAGTAAGATATCTAAACCGCGCTAGTAGATATCACGAAACTATTCGATAGATCGTTAAAAACTGAACTATATTGTGTGCTAAATGTATACGAATCCCTTTATTGCAATACTTATTGTTTATGTTTTGTACGCATATATCGTACCTATGTATTGCAGGATGGCTGTGAAAATGAATTATGAGAGTATAAATTTGATTTGAGGATACTACCTTGGTTGGTATCCTTGAGAGCTGTGTAATAGGCCAATGCATCGCAGTTATTACTTTGTTAGATTGTATTGTTACGCGGCAGCTGCAGGCTTCTTACACCTATCTGTTACCTCTATCTAACACACCTATTATGTATCTGTTACCTCTTCAACCCACCTAATCAAAGCTAATCAAACAATCTCATAAGTTCTGGTATTTCCCATTTAGTTATCAAAGACTCCCAATCGCAATGGAGTGAGTGAGACAACAAAATGCAAATCAAAAATTAGCCGCCCAAGATAGAGCTCTAGCCTTCTACGAAGCCTGGATTGCAAGAAGCTGGCGACTCCAATAGGATTAATACGTTAATAACCACTTCATTGTATAACTACTTTATCAGACAACAGATTTATTAAACCATGTCGATACCAAACATACCTCAACCACCACCCTCTCCTTATTATTCCTCACCATTTACTGACAAGAAAAAGAAGTATACCGAAGAAGAGTATGAAGAAATCTATTATCATTTTGATGATTATTCACAGGATATAATATTGGCAAATGCAAGTAAGTTCTTGGTACCGCCTGCGGAAGATTATGAATGGGAAGAGATTATATTGGACGAGGCTAGGTGAGTTTTATTGTTGTTTGTATTGTATTTGCGTATTGTGAATGCATTATGTACTATGTGCATATGGATATGTTCATATATACATAGTATATAGTATACACATATGTATATAGTATGCATATATAATATACATATGTTATATCTCGGTTATTGGGTTTGTGTTGCAGCTGTGCATATCATGTGTCCAGAATCGAATTTAGAATCTCAAACATACACCTCTGTCTTACCTTTCTAAAATGTTAGTCAAGATGAATGGGAAGGTATGAAGAAGTCATTATTGTTTGGAGTAGGATGTGGAGTAGCTGGTTTTGTTGGATTACGATGGAGACGTATTCGAGGCGTTGGTGGTGGTAGAAGTAGCTTTGGGGGTGGTGGACTTAGCAAGTATGCTTCTTCTTCTTCAATGCAAAAGCCGACAAGGTCTAGTGGAGGTTATACATTTGATCCAATACCAAAACCAAATGCAATGCAGCAACAGCAACAACAAATGAATAGTATGAACATGATGCAACAGCAAAATCAACAACATTTCAATAATGCAAATCACGGCAGTGGTGGAGGATTGCTAATGGATATATCACTCGCTACACTCCTTGGTATGGGAACGACCCTCTTGGCATTACAAACTGATATCTTCTACCCCTCAACCACAGCCATTAGCATTAGCTCCGATGAAGAGAAAACAACTATATCACTACTCGAAACCAAGCCACCACCACCTCAATGGATATCCGAAACTATACCACTCGTTCCCGGCCGGTCTATGATATCAGATACATTATGTAAACCACTAGGAAATGAATTTCGTAAGTTCCCAAAAGAACTATGGCAATCTGGTAAGAAGAATCGAGGTATAGAGAATGGATATAATAATCATATGGCATTATATGCTAACTCAGGGTGGAAAGGGACAAAGTATCATGAGGGGAATGATAATGCCTCGCTGGAAATGTTGGGTGAGCATGGCAATTCAGACAGTAGTATCGAAGGGGGTAATGTTCAACAGAGAGGCATGTATGAACATTTGCTATTGGATTCATTACAAGGGTTTATCATTAATTGTGAACGACGTGCTAGACAAGAGAATAAGATACGTAAGTTGCGGGGATTGAGGGAGCATGTTCCCGTGGCTATACCCTATGGAGGTGTCGATGCAGACGAAGACATGGAATTAGACGATATATACTTTGAGAAGAGTCATGAAGATGATGATAATGATGGCTTTGGATTATGATTAGGTCATGCCCATATAGTGGGGAGATGATAGGTATGCAATGCTAACATATAAGCGAACCGGTTACATTTATTAAACATAGACATCTACAACACCCAACACAATCATCTCAATCCTCAATCAGTGTCCAATATGGACTTGTAGTTAACTCATAACACGACTGTCTCAAATCATCAACATCAAACCCATCAATCTCAATCTTGTGCCATCTTATCATATCACAACGTTCCTTCGTCCAACTCCTAGACTTATCTCTTTCCTTCAATCCCATCCAATGTATAGAATTGACAGGCCATCCTTCTTCTTTCATCCATTGATATAACATAGATAAATGTTCTAATCCTGGTTTGTAATGTCCACTAAACACATCTATACCCCATAACACGCCATTCTTCTTAAAGTATACCTCACCTCCCGCCAAGGCTGGTTGTCCTGCCACGATGCCAGTATGCTTGACTAATCCATACTTGGCTTCATCCCATAATTCATCGACAACTATATACATTGTTCTATTCAAATTCCACATGTAATGATGTGCATCCTCATCATCTCGTTCGGATATGTCTATACTTTCTGGTATATATTCATCGTTGTGTTTATACCTTCCAATTAACTTCGTACCATCCTTTGAGGGTGTAAAATATACCTCGTATTCCTCTCGTTCCTTGTCAGTAAAGTAATGCACTTTATCATGATTAAAATCATACTTTTTACACTTGGCATCACCATGCATTGCATTAATACCATCCATGAACTTGCCCGGGCCAAAATCTAAGGGTCAGAAGGGAGGTAGGGAGGTTAGCTATTTGTTAGTTGAATTGCAAAACCATATATCATTGGCACAACAATAAAACTCATTCCACAACAACACCATCACATATACATATACAATTGCACAAAATATAACTTTCTACTACTTACCTAACCAATCTAAAAACTTCATACCACTAAAAGGCTCTTGATAAAACCATTTATCATAATAATACGGCCAACAATCTCTACGATGGCCACGGGGATCTAATGCCTCCATTGCCTCGGCGGCTGCATCATTAAAATCATAACGTTTACCATTGCAAAATGCCACACTACCGGGTGGTCCTCTGCAATATTGTTTAATTAGATTTTTAATTTCAATTTTTTCATACTTTTGAGTGGTTGGTTTTGTATACCAATTGTATTGTTTATATGATAATGTTACGGCTGTATTAAGGTCTGTAGATTCCCATAGTATATCGGATGGTAATATATCCTTTAATATACTAAGTGGTATCAGTTTCTCGCCATTGTCGGAGGGGAAGGAGTGTGCAATTGGTTTGTTATTGTTGCAAGTTAGAAATGCTTCAGTTCCATTGGCATGATGTGATATTTCACTTAGAAACATACTTGTACGTCTAACAGGTTGGTTTATATAATAATAATGATATGGTGGATCGGTGTATAATATACCAAGCTCTTGTTCTCTCCCCAATAATTGTTGTGCAATTTGATTATTAAATTCAGTATGCGGAGTAGCTTTTAATGACTTTTTAAGACCACTAAAGTGAAATATATATGTATGTTTTGAACATTTATATGTTGTTATTATTAGATCATCACGGATTAGTAGGCCGTGACATGGTGGTAGTGTTTTGTCATCGTCGTCTCTTTGGAGTGTTATGTACACTTGTTGGGCACAACTTGGTATCTTTATAATGTCATTGAAACTACCAGCTTGCTTAGCGGATATATTGCCGCTTCGTAGCCGAGGTGTAGAGTTTACATCTATATCATCAGTAGTATCAGAGTTGATAGTTGTAGTTGCAAACAATTGACTCTTTAATCTAATCTCATTAGCTGTATTCTGTCCAACTTTTAATCCTCGACAATATAGGAAGGTTAGTATTGCAGCAAATAGGATAACTCCTAGACGACGGCTTGTTAATATTGATGATGGCATTGATGATTTCATTGTTTAGTTAATAATAGTGTTTATATCTTTTCTTCTCGATCATATGAGGAGGGGAGTAGGCCATTGCAGCTTGAGCAAAAAAGATCGTGTTAGCATATTGTGTATTCGCTAATGAATTTTTATGTTTATTCACATTTTTAGAGGTATCCCCCCCCCTTCTGAGTAGTGTTGAGCCTTACAAATATGGATTGGTATATGTCAATAAGTATTGCAATAAATAAAGGGCTTCGTATGCATTTAGCATAGTATATAGTTTAGTTTTTAACGCTCTATCGAATAGTGAAGGTTTCGTGATACCAATTATTAAGGTTTGTTAGATATATTATTGCTAAAAAGTGAACACATAATCTTGTGCACTTTTTAGAGACTTTTCAGGTTACCATATCCAGTATATACAGTCAATAAATAATAACATCGAACGCTACTATCATCGTATGCAAAGAGTATATCAGTTGGTCTAGTGGTGCTCTTGAGACTGTGACACTGATATTACTTGAGCTGCAAAGCAATTTACAAAATAATACACATCTTGTGCACTTTTTATAATTTATTGGCGATTGGCGGTGTATTATTGCAAGTTTGCTCGGAGATTGTGTTTCTAAACATTAAGTATAGAATAAATACAAGAGAGGGTGAAAGTACACGCGATTATATACTATATTGATTAAGGCATAAGGGGATACTAATACTACACAGGCAATATATATTGCAGATATATCAGAAATATGCAATATCAAGTATCCAATTATCATGACGATAATATCGACTATGATGTTTCTCTTGTAGAATTAACAGATACAGATAAGAAGGTAGGAAGAGGAGAGTATGTTCGCATACTAATGATCAATAATGACAAACATGGAGCATTATGGTCGGGAAGAATAGAATGTGTCTATGACATTGACGAAAGCCTACCCCTTTTGAGTGTGTTTGGGGACTTTGCTGAACGGAATAGCTTCGGTGAAGAAGATAAGGTTCATCAGGTTAGTCCTTCAACCTTCAGTCTTCCAAAGAATTTGAAATACGTATACAATGGAGAGGATATTACTGCCCAAATTGCTAAGAGACCGACCGAGTTAGGTATGAAAGACGGGGATAAGATATTTGTTCTGGGTATTCCTCCACCGATTGACGTCAACTTTATAGATGAATATGGCAAAATTACTACTTTACAAACAAGGCCGGGTGTAAGATTATCTTGTCTCTTTGAAGACTATGGGGTTCAAAGTAAAATGCCATTTTTGATAAGCATCAACATGTACGAGTTTAGATATAACGGGGAATTACTTTACGATGAGCTGTCTTTAAGGCACATATCGAATGGTAGTAGCAATATTACAATATATGTAAGACTACTTTTTACAGTCGAAAGAGTAGGACAAGTACAACAGTTCATATTGAAGAATTGCAAGGGGATAGTAAGACATACTCCTCCAAGAAAATTGATTGGTCAACAAGTGCAAGGGGTTACTTTGGGAAAGATTGTGGAATACATTCACAGTGGAGACAATATATCGTGGACAGCAGAATTTGATATTGGATTCAAACACAAGAAAAACCTGTCAGAGTCTATGTTCGTTCTGGTGCTGGAGAGTTATTACAAAACCGGTGGGGTTATGTTTGATTTATTAGAATATGTTCAAAATAAACTTGCAGAATATGGCGGCCGTATGCAAGCCATAATTGAAACAAATTGGACAGCAATCGACGCTAGAAACATGGAACTGCTCAAAGTAATGAATCTTGAAAACGAAATGGAAAAGATTTCATTAATAGTAGACTGGCTGCGGAAAATGATTATTCAGTCAGAGTTATCACAAATGGAAGACAGTCTAAAGGAGTTGCTGTCGACTATGCAAAAGTTTAAAGTCGAGGCAAAGCCAGTCACATCCAAAGTAAATAAATCAATACTGCACCTATTGCAACCAGGAGATTTTGTATATATATTAAGTCAGAATGTTCCAACTTGGGAGAGGGGGATTATCATTGCACTCTCTGAACACGAGGATATTGATGGATATGGCCCTCGTCAAGTTTATAGTGTAGTGTTCATCAATGGGGAACGTTCAGATGTTGAGGATTATCAAGTGATCCTAGAGAAAGAGTATTTCACATCAAAAGATACCAAAGAATCAGATTGGAAGGGAGTTCACCGTGTGTTTGACAAAAACTCGTCGGATCCCTGGGCAAGGGAAGTAGGGTGGTATACTGCAGATATTGAGGGGATAGAAGAACCGTTTGTACATTTGTCAGACGCCCTCCGAGCATATGATATCAGTCAAGCATGGACTAAAAGGGGTGATCTAAAACAGAGTGATCTAAACCACCCAAAGGATTGGGCCCAACTGAAGGATCATGTGAAGAAAGATCTCAATATGGAACTTCGCCTCATGCTTTCACATGAAAGGATTTCTGACTCTAGTATGAAAGTAATGTGTCGAGCTCTGATCCATTTGTTGCAAGCAGATCGAATCCAATTTGGTTTTGTGTGGAAAGAGGCACTTGGAAATTTTGCATCTCGATATAGACTTTATCTATTTGCAATAATGAATCAAAGCGCAGCGGTGAGTGTTTGTCAGTCAACTCAATTGTATTTGCATTTATCTGTTATTTATTCATATTCATATTTTGTTATGGCGGATGTTTCAGGGAATTAGTATAGATCAAATATGCTGCTTCTTTATCGGTGCTGAAGGTTGTCTTGATAAGTTCTTGCAAACAGTACCACTTTTCTATGAGGCCTATAAGGTCTATAAGGCAGTCATAGCTCAACCAGATCAAGACATTATGATGGCATATCTAAATAAGAATCGACCTAAAGAAGCCGATCAATTCATGTTCATACAGTGTAAAGAGGGCAATATCACCTGTAGAAAAGTGGTACAATCACCATATTTGATGGAGTTCCTCACAAGGTATGCAGATGATAGACGCACATCTATCAAGTCACTTCGAATCAAACACAATGAGAGAACGTTATTCTTGAGTAGTATTGGAAAGAAGACATGGTATGAATTAGGCATCAATGAAGATGACATATTGGAAATTACAATTATATCTACACCATCCGAACTAACAACGTCCATTCAGCCAAAGCAATCGTCTCCCAAAGGCAAGAATAATAAGAAAAAGAAGCATAAGAAGAGTAAGAAGAAGAGGGCACAGCCTCTGGTTATTCAAAAGACAGAGGTAGAGTTAAGAGGCGAGCATTCCAAGTTGCTTGGAAAGGTATACGAAGAGGCCGAGCCTACATTCAAAGAGATACGACAACAACTTAATGCTATGAACTTGGAACGTACTAAGCCAAAGCAGAGAGCTTCTCCATCCAAAGCAACTAAACATGTGGAAGTAGTAGACAACCCTCACGGTGACGGACAGCTTGCAGGTAAGGCTGGCAAAACACAATTCATTATTCAAGTTGGCGAGGTATCCAACTTATACAAAACGGCCAAACACTCATCAGGCGGCCGTGGTAGACGACAAGATGATATAAATATAATGATTGACTTACATGGCCTAACAGCTGAGGAGGCGGTTTATAGACTTGATAAGCATCTACCCGACTGGATTGAGATAGCAATGAAGGGTACATATCCATTTGTAATTCCAGTCAAGATTATTTGTGGTGGAGGTAGCCAGATATTAGCCGAGGTAGTTGAGAATTGGATCAAGCAGAATGATAATGTGGCCAATGCACCCAAGAATATGTACTCTTGAGTATAGTTATGATGACTGATAATAAATGCAGTTTAACATAATGGAATCGAGTTACTTTATACAACATGTATATAGCTACCTATATTAGACCCTCCCACACTCGAGACGAAGCAAAGCTCTGTCAGAAAAGTGTGCACAAGATATGCACTTTTTTGTAAAGGTCACTAGTAGTAACACGAGGCCTATATTAAAACTGATCTAATGACTGTAGCCTTGGTAAATAGCTGCTTTATTCTAACGCTAATGTCGCCCATGTTATTGTATCAGGACGCTCTTTTACATCTTCCTCCTATATAGGCAAGGCCCTGAAGTCTTCACTTTCACTGAACTATCATAAATATACTATCATATTTATTCCTGCTAGTTTTGCCCAATAATACTCTTAGGTGGCGGTGTCAATCAATAAGTGTAGCAATAAGGGTTTCGTATACATTTGGCTTACCATTTAATTCAGTTATTAACGACCTATCGAATAGTAAAGGTTTCGTGATGCCTACTGGCGCGGTTTGTTAGATATCGAATTGCAAAAAGTGAACACGCATCTTGTGCACTTCTTATATATCTATTAACGATATAGTTAGATGTACAATAGGTATACCCAAACAACAACATACAGTACCCCATTACAATAGACATTGAAATTCTTAGAATATCGTCATATTAAGTGAATGAAAGTGATATAGGTATACGGAGACTAGTGAATATAGGTAATACACATCTTTATGCACTTTTCAGTTTTGCAACTACTTATGCAAACAGGATACATATAGAGTATTGATAACAATGTCCGGTAGTCTTAGCAATGAGGATATTGTTAAGATGGAACCTGAAGATCTCGAGAAACTCACGGATCAAGAGTTACAGGATCTTGGCATCGCATATGAAATAGAAGAAGATCTCAATAAAAATAGTTGATAAGGAGACAGGACGAGAAGAGTATAGTGGTATTATCAATAGTCATGATTCATTCCTAACTCTACACGAACGTGTATGTGATAAGTATAGCAATCTTTATTGGGATTGGAACGTTAATCGCTATGGAGAAACTAAACTGAAATATATTCATGATGGGAAAGCTATTATCAACTATAATATTATTCCTCTCGATCTTAATATAGGATGGTGATACGATATATGTTGAGGGTGCACCTTCTCCTGACCCGATATTGGTTAGCTTTATGGATGAAGATGGTGATGTGGTAACCATAGAAGCAAAACCAGCTACACTGCTTAGTGAATTATTCGAACAGTACTCAGTTAAAAAGAGCATCTCATTATTGCTAAGTCAAATTATCTTCCATTATTCCCAGCAAGATGGTGAACCATTACACTACAGCTGTGGTAATACATTGATTTATTGTGAAATAGATTCAGGGGATATAATTTATGTTGTTAGGAAACTGTATGATACAGAGAAACTTGATAACATACAAATCCCGAAAGTAAATAAGCACCCACCTGAAAGTTTTATAAATCAAATGATATGGACAAACGAATCTATTGGATCAAACAAATCCCAAGGTGCAATAGTTGATGTATCTCATACTGAATCAGGTACCGTTTGGATTGTAGAAATGCAAGAGGGATGTAAGAAAAGGATTCAATGTACGGAAGAAGATATAGCAGAAGGAATGAGGCTTTACTACACAGCAAATGACGGAGTTGGGAGAGATTTTACCAGGTATTTAATTCATATAATGCGAAAACAAAAGGCAGATTTGGAACACTTAGTTTCACAACTAAAACGGCAACAAAATGAATATAACGATTTGCTCAGTTTATTGAAGTTAGAACAAGAGATAACAAGAACAATGGATTTAATTTGCATATTGAATCATGGATGAGCATCGAGATAAGTATATCTATTGCACAGAGCATGAAGAGCCTGAAAGATTATCTACAAGGATCAATCAAATCACTGCTTAAAAACAAAAGCACAAAGGTGAGTAAACCTATAGAAAAAGTAGGTGATGATGTGTATATAAACAGCAAAGAAGGCGTCCTCCCCAAACGAGGTAAGGTCAAAGCATATAAAGAGTATGAAGACATTGGTGGATATGGCCCTCGTCGGACATATAGTATTCTGCTTGACAACGGGGAATGTCGTTCAGATGTTGAGGATTATCAAGTGTTACTGAGGAAAGAGTATACCTTATCAAAGCGTGTCAAAGAATCCGAGTGGAAAGGAGTCAAGCGAGTTTTCGACAAAGAATCGGCCGACCCATGGGCAAGGGAAGTAGGATGGTATGCTGTGAGTTATATTGAGGGAGTAGAAGAGACATTTGAACATTTGTCTGACGCCCTTGAAGCATATGATATCCAGCAGGCACAGATCAAAGGGGACGATCTAAAAGAGAGTGATCTTAATCTTCCTTGGGATTGGCGCATCTATTTTAAGGCCAGAGCGTCAGGAAAGTCTAGAGACTTGCAAATGTATGGGGCGACATTAAAAGAGCAATTACCACTGACTGCTTGTCTATTTGCATCATACAAAAGGATTCAAAATCCAACCATGAAGAAAATATGGAAGGCGCTTATGACAATATGGAAAGCGCTTATGTATTCTTCTCAACCAGGTACTATGTTACAGGGGTTTAATCTTGGTTTTATTTACAAATGCAACTATATAAATTATCTGGATGGAAATTTGGCTCAAATGGAGTACGGATTATATGTTTTTGCTCTTTGGAATATCTGTATACAAAATGTGAGTCTCTTATGTTTGATCTTTTGTTGAATATATCCTCTGGCATACTTATTCTCCTCACTCTCTATAGCATATAAATACTCAACGGATCTGTCGGCTCTTCATCGCTGCCAAGGGCGATCTTGACAATTTCTTGAGCATGGTTCCGCTGTTACGAAAAGTATACGTATCGACGGCTTCAGCAGAATATATGTTGAAATATCTACAAGCCAATAAACCAGAAGAATCCAGAGATAACATGCCTGATGATGCAGATAACTTTATGATCATTCAGTGCACAAATGGATATACTACAGAGAGAAATACGGCTAATTGTAATACACCTATAAAGCAGTTCCTCTCAAGATATGCAGAGGATAGAGACGTATCAGTGAAGTCACTCCGTGTGAAATACAATGGCAAATCACTATTCATTAGTAGTATCGGAAAGAAGACACCGTTAGACTTAGGTATAAAGGAAGATGACGTATTGGAAATTACAATAGTGCAATCCATATCAACTGAAACATCAACAAAAGAACAGCCTAAACATTCGCCTTCTCCCAAAGGCAAGAATAAGAAGAGTAAGAAACACAAAAAGAGTAAGAAGAAGAGGTCACAACCTCTAGTTATTCAAAAGACAGAGGTAGAGTTGAAAGTCGAGCATTCCAAGTTGCTTGGAAAGGTATACGAAGAGGCCGAACCAACATTTAAAGAGATACGTCAACGACTCAATGCCATGAACTTGGAACGAACCAAGCCTAAACAAAAGAAGAGTACACAAACAAAGACGACCGAGCCAGTGGAAGTAGTAGACAATCCTCTTAGTGACGGTCAACTTGGTGGCAAAGCAGGTAAGACACAGTTCATTATTCAGGTCGGCGAGGTGTCTAACTTGTACAAGACGACCAAATCTTCATCAGCCGGCCGTGGCATCTTGATGATTGATTTACACGGCTTGACAGCTGATGAGGCGGTATATAGACTTGACAAACATCTACCATCTTGGATAGAGATTGCAATGAAAGGCATATATCCATTTGTGATTCCTGTCAAGATTATTTGTGGTGGAGGTAGTCAGATATTGGCAGAGGTAGTTGAGAATTGGATTAAACAGAATGATAATGTGGCCAATGCCCCCCAGAATATGTATTAGCAGTCGGTCAGTATCATTTATCAATACAGTAGTGACAGTTACAGTTATAATACATAAATCAAGTTAGAACATGATTAGATTTAATTAGTATTGTTATAATCTCAAGCTAAGGACTGTCTCATCCATGATGAACTAGTACCACCACCACGAAGTATACCTCCATTTACAACATGCTCCTCGTCAACTTCCAACCTCATACTAGTGTAGTTATTCTTTACTGGTCCTTCGACTACACCACCACGGATACTGACTGGTCCTCCTTGTTGCATTCTATTATTGGTATTAGCACGAACATCATGAGTATCTTCAATCAAGATTGGAGGAGCAGCAGCCTGTTGTCCATTCTCGGTAACGTCAGATCCTGATAATGAAACAAAGCCACCACGAACAACACTTAATCCAGTAAGACAATTTCCAGCCAGTAGTGAATCATCTACCCAACACATGCTACTCTCAATATATACTCCTTTTGATGTGATAGTGATAGTGAGTGTTAGATGAGACATTGAATAGACGATTACTCATACACACGACATATAACATACATACCTGAATGGCCACTAGGAACCACTGGACGCTGATCAGCTTCATCATTATCAGTAGAAGGAGTGGGCTGTCGTTTTGAACCAAAGCCATTCCTTACAATGTTGCACCAGAGATGCGTGCACGAGATCCCCTGTTGATAAAAGAGATGAGAAACAAAGATGACGAGTATCAAAGGAGAAGTTATTGAACAATCAATCAAGAGGTATACATTCATAACTAACAAAGACATCATCTTACCAGTCACCCAAATAAAAACCAGTTGCAGCACAATTGATAATACTCGTTTGGTACAGTTCACAAACAGCTTGAGTAGTAACAACCAAGCCACGTCCTGAATCACTCTGTAGTACACATGAGTCAATAATGACTCGTGCTCTTGGTCCTTCGACATTGATTGCGGTATTGCCTCCCCATATGTTGGCCTGTCGTGTGATAGTCGGTGGTTGGTATTGTGTCAAAGGAGATGAGAGATCGATGAGAGGACAATACTAGTTATAGGACGTGACAACTACACAAATAACTACTCACCCCTGGAGTAGAATGAAGGATTCGTAAATGAGAAAGACGAACAGAGATGCCCTTCTGAACACCTTCTACTGTTTCCTCATCACGAGTGGATATTGATATGCATGGCTGATCTAGTAAATCTTCATCATTATCAGACAGATTAGGACTACGAATAGTAGCACCAATCAATGGAAATGAAGCACGAATTGCAATACTCTTATCGAATGTTGCTTGTCCTACACTCCAAGGCTCACCGCTAATATCAACTCGTTCATCATACACGCCTGGCATTAACACAACAGTTGCAATCTCTGAGAATATGATTGAATCGTGTGTTGTCAATGATGATTGTTGTTGTAGAGTTGTTGTAGACAACTTGGTTCGAGGACAGTGTTTCAATGCCTCGTTGATTGTTTCAAAGTCTACAGGCACGCACGGATTACGAAAGTAGAAGAGTCTGTAGAGATTGTCATTAGCCGTAGTGGACGAGTGTAGATGATGATGAGTCGCTGCCTACGTCATCTTCTTGCTTCTCTTCTTTCTTTGCAACAACCACACCTGGTGACTCAACAATGCTAACAGACGATGCTAATTCATTCTCAGTAGCAAATTGAGCGTCCAATGTCTTGCCAGTGAGGATACAAAACTCTTTCCACAACAATGTTGATAATGACGTAGCATTGCTATATGAACGAATACAAACGATGATATAGCGAGTGAGTGAGTTGAGAGTTAGCAGACACACTACATAATATCATGACAATATTACTCACTGCAATCTACGACTAACAAGCTTGACACTCTCTTCGACTTCTTTTGGTCCACAATACAAGAGGACATTGAGTAGGAGATCATCTGACAATGATTCGAGTTGACTTGTATTTGATTTACTATTACTCGTTGTGGATGTTTGTGGTTGATTGAGACTCAACTTGTCCATGTCTACGTTACTAACTAGATTACATTGCGGATCGTCATTATCATTGGACGAGGATTTGTTTGTCATTCTACTACGAGTAGTGAAGGAGAAGCGTAGTAGTTTGACTAGACGAGATGTGGTATTGTTGCAGAGCAATGCAAGCTTTCTCTTCATGAAGCAGATCTATTGAGTGTTTGAGACGACGAAGAGTGAGTTGTGTGAGTGTGAAGAGAAGCTACTTATGTACTTAGGTAGAGTATCCTAACAAACTAAACCAACTATCACCAATTAGTAGTCGTCTTAGTCAAAGTATGTCAACTCCCAAACGAGAGATGGAACAACCTATTGTTCAGCGTATTGGTCATCCTTCTCCACGTCCAAAGCAAGATGACAATGACACAACTAATCATCGACAAACTAACAACAAACCACTAGCACCTTCACTATTCGGCCTGCCTACTAAATCAAACTATCATTCAAGTACTGGATTCGTTCATTGTTGTGTGACACGATGTGGTAAGAATAGATATCATCTATCAATTCAAACTGACGATGCAGAATCTGTTAGTATCATTGCAAACAAGGTCAAGTCATCACGAACATCCAACTATCATCTGTTCGATGCATTACGAGGAGGAATGAATGCCAAGCTATCAAAAAAGGCTGGACATTACATTGGTAAGCTTCGTCGTGATAAAGATCAGCCGGTAGGATGTTACAATCTGTACAATTCGAGCCGTGAGAAGGAGACAGTGGCTGCCTACGTTTATGATATTCCTGCCTTGACACAACAAATCACTGAAGGTCAACCACCACGAAAGATGCAAGCCGTAGTTCCCAAGCAGTCATTGTCAAGCAGAGACAACGATCATGGAAGCAGTAACAGACTCATGGAGCATCTACACAATGGAACTTGGAAGCATCACAATCTTGAGGCAGTACAAACAAGAGCACCCAAGTTCCACGAGGGACAGTATCGACTCAACTTTTCAGGCCGAGTACTAACGCCTAGTGTGAAGAATATGCAGCTTGAGAATGAAAAGGGTGAATGTCTTTTGCAGTTTGGTAAGGTTGATGAAGAGGATACATTTCATTTAGATTACAAGGTGAGTCGATGATGATGTGTTGATACTTTCTTTATTGTTTATTATTGGTCTTCCCCTAACTCTAATCATATATCTTCACTGTTCATGTCTCTATCATGTACAGGCACCATTCACAGCAGTCTCTGCCTTTGGTGCAGCTCTTTGTCAGTTTGACTTGTAAATTGAGATGATCTCTGTTGTAAGACATACTAAACAATCTGCGTCATTACTTAGAGTCCGGTCTATGTTGACTCGTTGTACTAGCTTGGAGTGGGGTTGATGTCTAGAGAGGGATTCCCCATGAGAGGAATTGTACTACATTTGTACGTCCTGTCCATTACGTTATTATTTGCGGTTCATAATCTGAGTTGATCTATTCAATTAAGTAACTTGATAAGTTGCCATTATTGATCTGGTATACCTTTGTGACTGTGACTATTGTATTAGACGTGGGTCAACAGAGTAACAGCTAATATGCCCACATTGATAACTCATTTCTTATGTATAGTTGATATGGAAACCATCTCATCTTCCACGACCAATGGTCTCTGATTACTATTTCCAAGTCCCAAGTTTAATATACCCGATGATATCATATCACTATCACCTGCAGTATTATCACCATCCATAGCATTCATACCACTTATCAATAAATCAATACTCAAATCATCCTTCTTAACATCTTGTTGTTGTTCTTGCACCCGATCTTCTTGTTTAAATCTACTTGATATTTCATGTACTACTACTTCATCCACTTTGCTATTGTTTAGTTGATCTATCCTAAATACATTCAATAAACTTTCAGATTTACATACGTTATCCTTAATCTCCTCCATCATACCATTCACAATCTCCACGTTTTTAGTATCATTTTGTATCAAGTTCGTTATACCTTCATCTCGTTGCTCTAACTTATCTAAATTAATGTTTATATCATTGTGTATACTTGATAGTACACTTTGTACTCTATTGTTGGTGCTTGTATTGTTGGTGGTTAGTACATGGCGTTTATGGAATGATTCTGTACATAACTTTCTGTTGTTTGAAGAGTCGGCAGTATTAGAAGTGCCAGAGGTGCCGTCGTGTATTTGATAACATGATACCGAACAATGTGATATATTACACCTTGGACATTTATATCTTGCATTGTTCTTGTTGCATATACTGCAACATTGTACTTTAGTTGGAATTTGATTAGTATGAGAAGTAGAGATTGTTGTTTTGTCATCTTGCGTATCGTGTGAGTTTGAGGTAACTACCTCGACCATCATCTTTGACTTTGTACTGATGATTGCTTGTGATTCGTCATTAGTAATTCTTTGTCGTCTTTTAGATGATATCGGTACCATATTCAAATCATATATCAGTTGATCACTCTATACACCACACTAGCAACATTATTGATGTTTTATCATAGCAAACTTTATTTGCAAATGGAGGCGTCAGATGTACTGCATGAGATTTTGAAAGACGAAACTGATATATCTCCTATATCCTCGGTATACCAAGTGCTTTCTGATCTACTCAACCGGTCGTAAGACCTTATTAGTATAGGAGAGCGCTCATATCACTCATATTATTGATTATTGATTACATAACAATGAATAAAACACAGGGCTTTCACATAGGAAAACTCCATTTAAAACATTCCACATGTAAGCAAACTATGCATTTTCACCCCTGTAGCGCAAGAGAGTGACACCGCCGCCTAAAGAGTATATTGTACAAATCATGCTATTATTATACTGATATTACACTTGTTAGATCATTTATCGATGCTCTTTTGGTTGATGAAGGTCTCATAATATAAGTAAGCAGTATATTACAATAAAGTACACATCTATTGTGCACACTTTTTGCTCGGCTGGACTTGCCGATAGAGATGTGATATGATTGATAGATATTGTACTGATATTGTATAAAGTATAATTCGATTCTTATGTCATATATCCGCTATCCCAACTACAATCAAGAGTACATATTCTTGGGTGCATTTGCCACATTATCATTCTCTTTGATCCAATTCTCAACTACCTCGGCTAATACCTGACTACCTCCTCCACACACAATCTTGACTGGAATTACGAATGGATATGTACCCTTCATTGCAGTTTCTATCCAGTCAGGTAGGTGCTTGTCAAGTCTATACACTGCCTCCTCAGCTGTCAAGCCATGTAGATCAATCATTACATCCTCTTTTCGTCTACCACGGCCGGCTGATGAGAGTTTGATCGTCTTGTATAAGTTAGATACCTCGCCAACTTGAATGATGAACTGTGTTTTACCTGCCTTGCCGCCTAATAGTTGATCGTCACCAAGAGGATTGTCTACTACTTCCACAGGTTTAGTTATCTTAGATGGTGAAGTTCTCTGCTTTGGCTTGGTCCTTTCCAAGTTCATTGCATTAAGTCGTTGCCGTATCTCTTTGAATGTAGGCTCAGCCTCTTCGTATACCTTTCCAAGTAGCTTGGAGTGTTCTCCTTTAAGATCCTCAGGCGGTGCTACTTGTACTGGTCTCTTCTTATTGCTTTTTTTATGCTTCTTCTTATTGTTCCTCTTCTTATTCTTGCCTTTGGGAGATGGCTGTTTTAGTGGTTCGTTTGATGTTGTTTCGTTTGTCGTTTGTAAGATAGTAACCTCAATGGTATCATAATCCTGGATGCCTAATTCTAATAGAGTCTTCTTTCCAATACCACTTATGAATAGCGTTCTCTCATTGTGTTTGATTCGGAGTGATTTTATAGATGTATGTCTATCATCTGCACACTTTGCGAGGAGTTGTTTGAATGGTGCATCACATTCCACATTATATCTCTCTGTTTCATGGCCGGTTATGATTCTAACATTCAGAAATCTATCCGAATTTTCAGGTTCATTCTTCTTTAGGTATGCCATCATCCATGTCATCATCATTGGATCTGGTGATACCGAGTTATGCCCTATAAGTAGATCCTTCTCATGCTCTGATACAGTAGAATCGTAGCCTTCACGAAAGATGGGCACTTTTAGCAGGAAGGTATCAAGGCATCCTTCAGCACAAATAAAGAAGCGACAGACCTGTTGAACACTAACAGTTGGTTCCTATGAAGGCAAGATTGATTACATTGAGATAATTACATGTATGAGATATTTCGAGTCAGAAGTACCACAAAGGAAGCATTATACTCACCGAGTCGAAGGCTTCGCATTGTTTTGATAAAGCAAACTTGTACAAACTATCTTTCATTTGTGTAGTGTGGCGATCAGTATAATGTCCTTGTGCTGCTTTCCAATAGAGACCATCGTATTCCACTCCAGAGAGCACGAACAACAGCAGAATACGGCCAATTCGTCGCATAATTGGGTCTGATAATCTACCAATTGATTGCAATATACAAAATTCTACTCCAAACTCTTGATAAATTGTCGTTTTGGGGGATTGTTGTTCAAGATAAGTAGCAGCTTCGTTCTTTAAATTGATTGCCTCAATAGCATCCGACATATAGACAAAGGTCTCTTCTGACCCATCAATTTCTACAGTATGCCAGCCTATTTCCCTTGCCCATTGATCAGACGAGTCCTTGTCAAATACATGGTTGACTCCGATACTTTCCAAATCGTATTCTTGGGAAAAATTTGCTTCTGGTATCACATGATAGTCTTCAATGTGTACAAGAAGATCTCCGCTATCTTTCCCAGCGACAAGTTCTACGCTATAAACTCGACGAGGCCCGTAACCATCAATATCCTTGTGCTCAGTGTATGATCTAACAGTCCCCCTTATCCAAGAATGTTGCAATGTTTTGTCGTTGTTTGGCCATTGTTTGACCCACACTGCTTCTTCTGATTCCAATACTGGTTTATTCACTTTATGAATAGATGAGTTTGATAGAAGACTCTTTTTCTTATCGGCCAATGATGACAAAACCTCCCTAAGTTTACCAGAGAAGTAATTAAACATATTTTTCTCAACTACTCCCCATTCTTCTTTGCTTGTAACCGCTCCATTAATGAAGCTCAACAACCGATATATTTGTTGCCTAATCTTAATTATCCGTAGTATTATTGCGTTTGGTTCGTCTAGATGATTTGTATCTAACTGTTCTACCTGATCTTCATATTTTAATTCTAAGACTAATAAATACAGTCTATAATCTTGATAAAATCCATTTAAGTTCGAGTAATAATCCTGAAGGAGTGTGATAAACTGATCCATATCGTATTGATACGTTTTGTCAATCGTATGGCAGCCTATAATAAATAAACCATTATCTTTATCATATTCTGTTATGGTGCCAGTAATGTCGTTAATTGGTACCTTTTCATCGATAAAGAACCGGGGTTTGTTTTTGACAAATGTTGAAATGTTGGGAATGATTCTACTATCAAAGTCTGATTTGCTGGGTAATTTGGTCGTAACATATATAATGGCATTATTGATATTGTTCTTATCGCTACTAGCAACTATCCCAACATCTCTAATAGTGACGTTGAATGGAATTGACTTTCCATTATATGTAAAGTCGCACATAACTCCGCTGAGTAAGTATGGAGTGCCTTGTTGGCTTGCATATCTAGTGAATAAATCAAATGTTCTCTCATTCTTTGTTGCTTTTAACTGCAATACCTCACCATCTTCATCTATAAAGTTTATAATAATTTGTGACTCGTTGTTTAAACGCACACTCTCTTGTTGTATTTGTATAGCTGCCATTGCCTCTGCTGCCCTCACTTCAGCTTCGGTTAATCCACTATTCATGATATAATTATGATCTATTGAATAATGGTATAACAACTAAGGTATTTTATCAGTATACTTTACCCATACCAAATCTAGCAGTCGTTGTAGAAGTTAATATACTGACTACTGAATAGTGTGAATTTTTTTGCAATAGAGGTAAATGAGTTTGGTGTGGCCTCAATATTGATACTAACAACACGAGAACTTCACAAATCGAAAGAGCATTATTTCCCGATATATCTCCTAACTGACTGCTTTTGTTCTACTGCAATTGCCGTCTGCATTTGTCTTATCTTACTCAACACACACAGTATGAATTCGAGCCCCCCCCTACTAAAGGATACCAAGAGAGGTATCCTTCATTATGAGACTACGGTCTATTCGACTTTCACAATCGTAGCGGTGGAGAATCAAATGTCGATCATATTGCAATCAATGCTTTTGGTATACCAAGGATAAAGAGAATAGATCAGTATATAACGCTGTTTCAACTGTTGAAGGTTTCGTGATATCTACTAGTGCGGTTTGATAGATATCTTACTTCAAAAAAAGTAAACACATCTTGTGCACCATCTCTCAAAACAATGAGTAGTAATGATGATGATACCCCTGCTACCAGTACTTCTACTTCTAACAAAATTAGTAATAATGCACCAGGAAGTCTATTAGGATACTTTATCAATCGTAAACTTGATTCCACAACCAATCATCAATTATCATCTAATAACAATTCTCATAATGTTGATGCATCACTATCAGATAACAATAACAAACGTCAGAAGCATAAACGTCAATCATCTAATCGAAAGTATCACGAGATGGTAAATACTGGTGGTTCGATATACTTTGGTTCTGTGTTGTTAGATGATAGTGATAGTGATGATGATACGCCGTCTTCTACTTCAGCTGCGGTGATTCGTATGAGTAGTAATGTGAATGTTGATGCACCATCTACTACTGCAAAGAAGTCATGGCTAGCTTCCTATCAAAATAAACCATCATTACCAATACCATCTAAAGAGTCAAATAGTAGTATAGAATCATCTACATCTTCATGGGTATCTCAGGCATGGCAGACAGTTGATTCTGCAAAGGAATGGATGTTATCAACATCACCTCAACAATCTGAGAAAGATATGAGTAATGAGCAGCCTGCAACAAACAATTGGACAGCATCTATAACCACTGCGGTGTCCAATACAATGTCGTCAATATCATCTATAAATCCATTCACTGATAAAGATACATCCTCTAATAGTACATCTCAACAACAAACTGATACCAACAATTCAACATCCAACAAACAATACTCACCAACAAAATCACCCAGTAAATTCGATTGGTCAACAAAAGCAAATAATCCATACCAAGCAGTAATAGGACGAGGTGATACCGACCTACTACTATATTCATCTTATCCATCGGCATATTCATATAGTTTTAGTTGGATACATAACATGATATTAACTTGGACTAGGGTGTTGAGTGGGTATTTACCTCCTTTGCATTGGATTACAAGTTATCAGCATGCCATTAGTGGGAAGTTGTTGGAGAATGATAATACATCAATGGATGAGAATGAAAAACAAGGTAGAGAATTGTTACAATCAAGTATGTCAAGGAAGAAGAGTCAACCCTCCGAGGCGTCGGTACAGGCTGTTAAGAATTTGTTATTATTAGTGCAGCAGCAGGTTGCTGAAGAAGAAGAGGAGTGTGAGGAAGAAGAGAATGAGAATGAAGAAGAGAGTGAGGATGTATTAGAAGAAGAAGAAGAGGAGAAGATACAGGCATATCCACCATTACCATTGCCTGCGGAACCAACATCCTCTCTCAAATCTCCACCAAACTCTCCCAAAACTATACCTCCTTCGTCACCTTCCATGATACCAACCTTATCAACTCCCAATTCACTAATGACAACACCCACACCACTGAATGAAGAAGATCCAAACATTTCATTTGATTCAGAACCATCCTATGATGCCTCGTTGCATTCGTTGACACCTGCCCGTGCCTCGCCTGGAGTACATAATAAATCACAATCGGTCGAACCATTCTCACCTATATCATTGAGACGAGCTAATAGTTCGCCGTTTATTGACAATAATAACAAGCCTAGTGATGTGAACATGGGGAATAACAGTGGTACGAATAGTAACCTCAATCAATCAAACCACAACAACACCCCATCATCATCAAATAACAATAATCATCAAGCCATACATGCCGAAATGGCAGCACGTCTAGCCGAAGGTACACTCCGTGCCTATCGTGACTTAGCATTAGACGAGGCAACAGAACTCCACTCGGCATTACATCATTGGACTATACGATGGGAACGTCCATTCTTAGGTTGGTTAGAGGCTGGACCATCAGTTTGGTTTAGTGAAATTGGGTATAGTCCGCATTTACCGGGAAAGAAGGTTAGTCAGTTACAGGCAGTGTTGGCACGACGATGTGCGGTGATTGGTGAATTGCAACAACATTTGTGGAGGGCTAATTGGAGAAAGGGAGTGGCTGAGTGGGGTATGCTTGGAGGTGGTGTTGGTGGTGAATGGGCTTCAGTGGTACGTATTTGTATATGATTGATATGTTGTTTTTGTGATTGTATACGGGTACTATATCTAATCTCTCCCTTCATCTACCCTCTATATTGCACAGGTTGGTGAGCTCGGTGGTATGGAAGCTCCTTCATCTAAAAGCACGGGGAATGTATCGTCGTCTACAACTCAGTTAAAGATATTCAATCATTCCAACCTTGTCGGTACTAATGTATCAAATTTACCAGGTGGTGGTATTGTGGTAGATCAAGATGATATGACAATGTGGTCTATAGATGCAATGAGAGTCATACGTGATCAACTATACCGAGCTTTGCCTAATTCAAAGTTTAAGGAGCTGCCATTTGTAGAGAACTGGCCACGGGAGCGACGACACTTTGGTTTTGGAGAAGAGGGTGATAATGATGAAGAAAAAACACATGATTTACCAACTTGGGCACAAGATGTGTCATCATCGAACAATACCGATTCCCATGTTATCATTACCGATCTGAACAAGATGTCAATCGAAGTAACCGCCCTTCTACAAAGTATAGAGATACATTTAGAACAACAAAGAGTTAGGAGATTAAATCGATTAAGGCCTCCGTCAAGACTTCGTCGGCGTTGGTACTTTGTTGCCGCAGGTATACCCATCGGTGCCTTTGTATTACACAAACTAACAAAGGAGCACGGGGGTATATACATTGTCAAAAGATTAATATCAAAGATTGGTGACATATACAGAGATCATGTATCAGAACCAATCAACTCAATCTATCAGGAGCTATTTACCCCGTCGGGAAGGTTAGATGTTACAGACCGTAAGGCTCGTGTTGATGCTATAATGAGTCTAAAGAGAATGATACGTTCATGGTTGGAAGAGAATAAGCCCACAATGTCCGAGTTAGAAATGATTGAACGATCAGAGGTACGTGTGAAAGTTGTATGTTAAGTTGTGCTGGTTGTTCTTTGTCTTTTTCTCACCTTAACTTGTTACTTTATCGATAAGGCCATGGATATAAGTCTCATTGAAGAGAAGATGGAGGAGAGTATCAAGCATATATATGAGATTAACTCGGTTGTTAGAATGTCTCTGATTGAGATGCAGTTTATTAAGAAGGAGCTGTTGAGTGCCCTCGTTAGTATGGATGAGCTCATGGGGAGCAATGAAATCAATATGCAAATTGCAGCGTGAGTATAATAGTGTGGCTGTGCATATCTTTCGAGTATCAATCTTACACATATGCTCATATCATATGCACAATAGTATGACACCTGCACTAATGTTACTTTTGGCCATACGGAAAGGATTTCGTCTACTCTTCTATGCTGTATTTCAAATGGGGAAGAGTAAGGAGGAGATATATTCTAACTTCCGACAAACGATACTTGACATAGAACGGCTACTATTGATGAGAGACAATCCACCCCCGCCTCCAAATGCACT